>Ga0116229_10000410_pt1 | contig 56002 bp, 41 predicted proteins | sample S1TSphgellanicum_3_FD_87313 | JGI IMG/M metagenome (GOLD analysis project Ga0116229, IMG submission 87313) | Host-associated microbial communities from peat moss isolated from Minnesota, USA - S1T2_Fc - Sphagnum magellanicum MG | ecosystem: Host-associated > Plants > Peat moss > Unclassified...
AATTGTCCATTAAATTATCCACTCGACAACATCATTGGAATCTAAGATGCCCAAAAATCCAAAGACTTTCTAAACACTAATTGTTAATAGTAATTATAGTTTCAAAAAATAAAGGTTTATTATGTTCCAAAATTTTCACAAAATGCGAAAAAAAGGTCGTATTTTGCTAAGGGACTTGATCACTTCAACTCACCCAAGGTTCCATGTAGTGGTTGTAAGTGGGTGCAATTAAAAACACAAAACCCAAATGGGAAAAAAAAAGTTAAAAATGCCAAGGCAAGGATATTGTGTTTAGATTCATTATATAATATAATAGCTTAAAGGATTTTGGCCCCTAGGTTTATTTTTATGAGGATTTTTGAAAGTTGATATTTCGGCTTCTATTGAACCTTGAAATTAGTTATATAGTTATAATATCTTGAAGGATTTTGGTTTTTTTAAAAAGATTTTTTGACAATTATAATTTTGCATGGTGAAATTATTCAATTTTCATAATTGTTCTTTTGCTTTAAAATAATTTAAAATGTAAATGGCAAGGCTACAATGTGACACGCCCTTTTTTTTTCTTATTAATATTTTGATCGCCCCCCCAATCCCCTGCTTTTGGCCTTTTTCCCCTTTTTTCTTCTTACATTTTTTCCCTTCCTTTTATGGAGGAGCTAAATTTAATGCAATTTTTTAACACGTCTTTTTATTGGGGGCTAAAAGAAAGGAATGTTCAATTACAATTATTGATTTTTTTAAAAATGAAAAATAAAAAAAGCAAAAAGTTTTTTAATTGACTCAAATTGAATTGGTTACAATATCTATCAAAAAGGTATTTTCAATAGTTTTTATACAAAGCCTTTTGTGGCAAAGTTGTTTGTTTATTTTTTTTCATGAATTCATAAAAAGATTAACAGATGTCATATTGTGTCAAAATAATTTTGTGTGTCATAAACATGAAGTTCTATCAGGATGTCCTCATACAATAAATCCTCAAGCAAATTTGAAACATTTAAAACATGGACTTTTCAAACCCACATGGAAGATATTTGATGATCATGCCATTGTGATCCCAAGCTATGAACACACACTTCTTGTCCATTATATTATCAATTCTAACATATAATGTCAATGGTATGTCTTTGTACAACAAATCCTCCATTAACCAAGACATGTCCACATCATATTTTCATTTTTATTGGCTTGGGAAATGTATAGCATTTGCCCTTGCATAGTCCCAAGTCACAACGGTGTGATCATCCCATTCACAAGCTTGCTCAATTATTTCTTTTTCAACTTGATTGCTCATCATAATTTGTTTTGCAAAAAAAAATTGGAATCACAAAAATAGCAAAAATATAGTGCTGGAATCCTACCCCCTTTCTTCAAAGTGCAGCGCACCAATTGTCCAAAACAATAAAAGTCGTACATGTTGAAAAGAAAGTGAGGAAAAATATAAAATGTGAAGCCCCTTTATGTAGGTAAAATAAGGGGTAGCCCAAAAACTATGGGCACCCAAAAAATTTGGTGATAGAAATAATTTGGTCACCATTTGACAACGTCCCCATGCAAGAGCCACACATGGCCATTAGATGGTGACATAATTTTTTCAATTGCCAATGGGCCAATTGGACAATTAACAATCAAAAAACTTGTTCACCAATTTTTTAATTGAAGGCAACTAAAAAATCTTGGTTGCCAACTAGTTGACTATACAATTGACAATCGAAGGTGACCAAAATTTTTGGTCGTTAAGTGCTTGTTAGCGATTGAATTTATTTCAATCACCAATAGACACAAGTGGTTTGGTGGCAGCTTAACGTTTTTTGGTTGGCATTCAATGGCCCATGTGGCTAATTTTTACATGTTGTTAGATGGTGACCAAAATTTTTGAATGCTAGGGAATTTGGGCCGTTAGTCATGGCTTAATGTATAAATTGAGCCCTCAATGGCAATTGAAGGCGATTGAATTTGGCTTAGGCCCATTCCTAGGCCTTTGGGAATGTGTGGGTCCACTATAAGACCCACGCCTCTTTCATTTTGTGTATTTTTTTTGTGACGTGTGAAGACTTTGTTTGTTTTGAACAATCAATTCCATACACTTGGAAGAAAGTGGGTGTCCTTTTTGAGGGCTTTCAAGTTCATGACACCACTTGTGAAAATAATTGTGTGCTAAACTTTAGGGTTGAACCCCTTGGAGGACCCCAATATTGATTCCCTTAACATTTTTATCCTTAATTTACCCTTCATTTGATCAATATTGGTTGCCATCCAAAAACTTGGAAATCACTTTTGGTTAAGAAGATGGATCATTTTCATTCACCATTCAAATCCATGTAAATATTGCTTTTGGATTCCATCGAATGGTGGCAATCTTTTTAGTAGCCATCAAATACGACAATGTTTTTGTATCATCATCAAACAACGACCCAAAAGTGATCATAATCATATTCCTTACTCATAATTAATTGTTTAATAACTAGTTGACTTAGCTAAAAGATAATAAAAAAAGGGAAAAAAAATTATGTGGGAATTTTTATTGTAATAAAGTTGGCACTTGCATCAAGTTCAAATGACAAACTAATGTAGATTTATGACAATGTCAACATGACAACCCACTAAAGTTTTGCATGTCATGTCGATTTTGAAAACTCTATGAAATTAGGATGAACTTTCATGGAATATGAAACAAAATGTTATACTATTTTACATGAATGAACTTATTTCATTTTGAAATTTCATCCATGAAAGTTTTACCAATCATCAATGCACTTTGTGAGTGAAAATTCATACTCATTTTCAAATGTTGAAAATTCATACTTATTTAGACAATATATCATGGATTCAAATTATAAACGAGTTATATTTCATATATGATATTAAATTTCAAATGGCATTTCTTTAATGAAGTTTATTTCATCTTGAAACATCAAGAAATTTCATTCATGAAAATCCATTCATCCATTATTTCATCCACAATATTTATGAACAAAAGTTCATCCATTTATTTAATGGAATATTTTGAATTTTAATGGAAGCAAAAAAAGAATGAATTGTAATTTGCTAATGACATTTGAAGTTTTAAAAAAGATGATATTGATTTTTTCTTAAAATATTTCAATTGCTTTTCAAATTGTTTTTCATACATTACACCAATATGTGTTTTAATTCAAACTATATTTCATTAGATATTGAATGAATTTCGACAAGTTTACCATGGCAAAAGTGGCCAACCCCTTAGTGGCCAACCTTTTAATGAACAAAAACCAATTGCTATGGACAAGGGAATTCACTAATAATTAATTGAGTTCGTTAATAATTAATTCATTAATAATTAATCCAATTCATTAGGCTAGGCTTCTACTTTATAGCTAGGTTAGGCACTTAGGGTAGGTCATGTGTTCCTTGCCCACTAACTTAAATTACAAGTGTGAAGGTTTGAACCTTTCACATCCCTTCACCTCCATGCTTAAAGACAAGTCCTTAACCATTGGATCACTATTTAAATAAATGAAATGATTTATTAATGCATATTATTATGCACATTTTCCTTAACCTATGTGTAAACTACCATAGGTTACGTTTTTAAGCTATTTTTAGGTTAATCTATGCTACTAGATAAACTATTCTTAAACTAATGTAGACTATTTTAAAACTATTATGAAACTACCATAGGTTAGGACTTTAGGCTAATCTTAGGCTATTTTAGGCTATTTTACCCTATGTTATTTTTGGTTAATTTATGATATTCTATCCTTTATTAATTTAAACTATTTTACATTATTTCACCTTTGGTTATTTTGAACTATTGTAACATAAATTATTCTAGGTTATTCTACCCTATGTTATTTTAAATTATTTTAAGTGATTCACCCTAAGTTATTCTAAGTTATTATACCTTATGTTATTTTTGGTTTTTTTAAGCTATTCAATTTTAGGCTATTAATATTTCACCTTAGGCCACCCTAGGTTATTAATATTCCACCTTTGGCAATTTTAAGCTATCCACCTTAAAATATTTTGAGATATTTTTAAATGTTTCAAATTAATTTGCCTTAGGTTATTTTTTATTATTCTAAGTTAATCCAAAATATTATAAAATATTTTATTTTAACTTATTTAGGTTATGCAACATTAAGTTATTTTAGGTTATAATTTGAACTATTTAAGGATATAACTTAAAATAACCTAAAGTATAATAAATTAAAATAATTTGTAATAACATATAAAAGTTTCAAGTAATTTAGGGTGAAATAACTTAGAATAATTTAAGATGAAATAACCTAAAATAATTAAAAATAAATTAAAGTAAAATAACAAAAAATAAAAATAAAAATAACTTAAGGTGAAATAACTTAAAATAATCAATAATAGCCTTGGGTACAATAATTTAAAATAGAAGCTAAAATGATTTATAATATTTTTAAGTATAATAATTTATAATGGTGTCCAAAATTTTTAAGGTGTACCACTAAGGATAAAAAGGATTTAGTTTTTAATGGAATTTTTTTTTGTTCTATATTTTGATCCCCATCAATATTAATGAATTGAAATGTGTTAAATTTTTTATAAGTACCATATTTTAGACCATTAAAATTTTAAATTCCATCAATCTCATCCATTTTATGTCTTTACATGGTCAAATAGGACTATGTAAAGGAGTAAAAAAAAGGTGACACCATGACAATATTTTGGTACTCCTTAAGGACTTTGGACCCAATGGCCAAGGGTGGAATATTTTTAAATGGTTCATAATAATTTATAATAATTGAAAATAACTTAGGATGAAATAACCAAAAATAACCAAAAATGTGTAAACTTGTTAAAAGGAACCACGAAGTACAAGGTTAAATCTTGTCCAGGGATTGCATTTGACACATGGCATTCCTGTGTTGGTCAATTTTTTTAATTTCAAAATTTTTTATACTTAGTTTACAATCATGTTTTGAATATAATTAGTTTTTACTATATCTTGGTATATATCATTTATATATAATACATTCACACACTAAATAACACAAAAATGAATAATTTTTGTTAGAGACATATTTTTTTAATTCATGTTTTTCAGGGTCAAAAACGGGTTTGAAAATTAATTAAAACAAATATGTTCAAATGCGTTTAAAAATGAAATTTACCAATTTCAAATGCTTTTGCTTTTATACTCATCAATGTTAAGACCGTTTTCAATTTTGAGAAGGAATGGTGCACATTTGATAAGGAAAAAGGACATTTGAAAAAAAAACCAAATTGTTTTGTTTTGAACATGCAAAAAGACTTTTGAAACATTATCAATTTGCATCAAGTTTTGAACAATGAAAATTTAATAAATATTGGAACTTAAAAAGGAAATGAAAATAAAATTATAATTTATTATGCTACTCTTGTGATTTTTCAAAGATATAAAATTATAATTTAAGTAGTTGTGATATAGTGCTTGGCTCTTTTTAACGCATTTACACCCAAAAATAATGTAGGGTATAATAACTTAAAATAACCTAAGATAGAATATTAATCTAAAATAACCTAAGGTATTTAAAACACATTAAAAAAAACCTATATACTACAGTAAATTACTTCAATTAATAGTGAATTATGTCAATTAATATTGAAACATCATGATTATATAGTGACTGTATAGTGACATAACTTCAAACAAGATGAAATGACTATGGTGAAGTGGATTTATTTCATTTTAAAAATCCCATAGTATTTTAAGTTAGTGAATTGGACCCCACATTTATACTATGATATGCATTTAAAAACAACTTTACAAGGTATTTTGAAAGGTTTCCTTTCACATTTAATATAGTTGATAGAAAAAATAGAATTGAACATTTTTGGATTAGGTAACATGTGGAAAAAAAACCTATTATAGGTAATGTTATTTTCTTGAGTAGTGCTTTGGAATCCCAAAAGAAGTTTGCACATTAAAGTATAAATTTTCAGGCATTGGAAAGCTTGCAATATTTCAAAATTGGGGCAACTTGAAGCATATTATGATATTCATATGATAAAGTGGCCTTTGCAACTTGGTGATGTGGATTTGACAACTTGACAAAACGGATTTAACAAATTGGTGTTTATTAGTTGTGAAGTGGGCAAACTTGCAAAATGGACTTGACAAATAGGTGAAATCAACTTAACAAATTAGTTCAGCAAATGATATTCCATTATATATTGGTATTCCATCTTATAATTCCATAAATGATCCAACTCTAAACCATGATGTGTTATGGAATTATCAAACCTTATGCATTATGTTGGGTAGGTGCTAGGTAACCTCATTAAGGTGATCTTGGTGACGCATTGACCATAACATGGGCAAACATGAGACCATTTTATGACATTAAGGTTTGGTGCGACAAATTCAATAATTTCCCACACAAAGATTTTGGTTGTTAATATGTGTGTATGTTCATCATTGGAAGATTATGTCATATAATGTGCTCTAGGAAAATGATATAATCTATCACCCTATACCATAATGATAAAGGTCCCACAAAATCAAAATGTGATTTGCAAAATCCTTTGATGGTCTTGAAGGAATTTTAGTTCATCACTAATACTTTTTTCCCATTTCCTAGGAGGAATTAGTTTGATTTCCATTGTTGCCATTGGCCCAATAATTACTTTCTTTTGAACACCTCATCAACAAACAAATGAAATGGCTTAAAGACTCCATAATAGAATGTTTGCACCAACACACCCTTTTTATCATTCTTTCTAATGGGATGTCTAACATCCATCAAACTTGCATCCTTTCATGCTCATGCCCAAGCTCTAGTAATTGGTCCATTGTTTGGCCACCCCTATTGATGTTTGACCAATCTTAGTAACCTTTTCCATCACCTTATGAATCCAACTTGGATTGCCCCATCTTTCAATCATAGTAGGCCTCCCTTTGTGTGTTTGCACTCATCCCATCAATCCTTTGGACATCCCTTTATTATGATGTTCACATGGTAATGAATGCATTGAGACATGGAACATCATCCATGACATCATTACATTCATTGCAAAGAAAGTTGGTTTACATGTGGTTCATGATCAATTACACATTGTTCCTTCTTCCATGTTTCATTCATCTAGATGCCACATTGACATTGTTTCTCCAAGGATGGGGTTCGAACCCTTGTAGACATTGTTATTGTTGATTCCACATGTGCATATCTTTTGGCATGTGCATTTTCTACACATGGTTTTGTAGCATTAGAGGCAGGCCAAAAAACGAAGATTGCCACTTGGGAGATCATTTGCTTCCCTTAGCAATAAAAGTCTTTGACTATTCACATATACAACTTCAAACATTTTATTTGTGGTTGGTAGGTGAAGGATGTTTTGTTATTTTTATTCTTGAACATGACAATTCACCATATTGCTAGATAGAGAACAGTGCCATTTTCCTTAAATCTTTCTCTCCCTCCTTTTGTCTCCCTTCCTTGTGTTTCCCCCCCTTTTTTTTTCACTTGGAATAAAGTCTTGCAGGTTCACATCAATTTGCAGGATCTTGTACTCTTAGTGGACGGCTGAATTTCAAACTTCCTGTGACTTTCTTCCTTCAGCTGGCAATGTATGCGAGTGAAACTTTCACTTTTGGTGACTTCCAAAACCAGGGGTAATCATGATGATGCTGTTACTCAATGCTTGAAATGGCCTAAGGAAAAGAAATAATAAAAATGTCTATGGTCCAAGTCTGTTGAACCTTTTTGTCTCTTTTGAACCACAGTATGCATACGGGGCTTTGAGGAAGGGTCGGAAAGGTCCTTCAGTTTCCCATATTTTTGATGACTCATCAATCAGCCATCCTGTCAGACTGACAAAATCGAGACAAAATCACCAGTTGGCAATATGGTTCCATATTCAATTCAGACAGGTTTGACTAACCAATAGCCATTTGCAAGGTGGACATGACCCTTCAACCTCTTAGTTTTCCCTGTGCAAGGGAATGCCTTGGGTGAACCAGCACCTACAGGAGTACCATGGTGAAAACTCCCAAGTCTTTTCTGTTGCCTATTCCTAATTATGGGTAACCACCCTTAGACTGAATCTAGGGTTTCTGAGTCCAAATTTAACATATCCCAGGGTTAAGCACAGCCTCCAAGACGCTCACTGAAGAAGGTGAAGGTACCAGTCTAGGTGCTGGTTCACCCTGGCAGGAGGGAAAGGACAAAGGGCCTTGGATCGATGTTTACCCAGTCAGCAGATGCTATAATTCACCATGAAGCTGTTCCGTTTGGTTGCAAACACATGTGTAAATAGACCTAAAATACTCACAACTGGCAGAGCCTGGTGAACCGTGGTCTTTTGCATCGTGTACCTCTTCCAACTTGCTACTTAGAGAAGAGAGGATCAAATTGCCTGAAACGATGCTGACTTGTGTAGGATTAGGCTCCATTATACACATAGCCTTTAGTTAACAATGAGGCACATCTTACAAGGTGGAGAGCATGATATGATACCTAATTACTCTATGATAACTCTGGACAGCAAAACCCTAGAAGTCCTTCTGAGTGGCGGAAGTGCTGGTATGGTGTGAGAAAAGCACTTGTGAGTCAGGATCTGTGTTTATGTGACAACAAGGTGGGATCGCTGTGAAGGATCCTGAGCAACAGAGCCTGCTTACTTTGACCATTGTGCAGTGCATCAGTATTAGTTTTAGAGCCTCTTGGAAAACTGGCAAATGATTGAAGAGGGTGTCTTACCAGTGACCTCTTTTCAATGGGATGTTCTATTGATCCAACAAATATGCACAACTGTGACATCAGAAGTGGTGCTTTCCTTGAGTGTAGGGATCTATTGTGACCTTTTGCAGGAAAAAGTTATATTTTCATTAGCATATGTGGACTAAGGCCAATGCATGCAGCATTGCAGTGTGTAGTAGTATCTCAAGTAGATGGGTGTGGTGAATGTTCTCTAAGTCCACTGTGAAGCAGTGACTTGCCTGGACAAGCCAATCATCATGCCATATACATGGGCTGGATGTATTTCTTCAAAAAAGTTAATTTAATGCAGATTGACTTACATTGGGTGCACGCTGGTCACAGATGTGCTCTTTTTTCATTTGAAAAGACTCAAAGGAACTAACAGCCAAAAATATGAGGCCAGGTGCAATAATCCAATATCTGATGCCCACAATTACATAATCCCTACTTTATTCTGAGATTGTCCAACCAAACCCAGCCGAATTGCCTGGGACCCCTCCCAAATTGGGAAGGCAATACACACCACCCGGAACTATCAGCAGCGAAAGGCTAAACACCCCCCACCCCACCCCCCGCCCCATCGACCTCTGTCCGGCGCCCTTTCTGGGCCTGACAGTGCAGCCCTGTGGAGAACCGTGTGGTTCTGCCGCAGGGTTTGACTTTTTGACTGTGGGAGTTATTTGAATAGAAAAGAAACCTCTTGTGCTTGAGATGTTGGATCCGTGCCAGTATATAGTTTCATGTTCTACGGTTGGAAGGTTTAGATATCAAATCTGCTGGGCGGCAGCAGAACGAAAACAATTCAAGCAGAACAATTGAAACATTTGGCATTTTCTTTAAATGAACGGAAGAACATGTAGAACCGTGCTGCATGGTTCTATGCAGAATCAAGCAGGGCCGAAAAGCATGTGCAAGAAGACAAGAGAAACATGCACCGGACAGAGCTCAATGGGGGTATTTAGGGTCTCGCCCATCAGGCACTTTTGTTTGTCCAAACTCACTTACCTACAAAGTAGATTGTCTGTAGCCCATTTAACATGGAACCTTCTGTTTCAGTTCACTGGGTGGCTACAAGCACAGCATTGCGCCAGGCACATTTCCAAACCTTTTTGCTTGAGTAGTGGGGTGTGGCAAAAACTTGCCACATCATTCCTTTCCTTCCACAGGTCCCAAATTACGTTAGCTCCAGTATGTCTTATGTTATGAACTCAGTCTTCTTGTCTTCTTCGTCATAATAACAACTGGTTTTGTTTGTCATCATCACTTTTGGGTCCATCATGTCCATCTAATCTATGTATTGTCCTATAAAAGAATTTGAAAGGCTTGGTAGACATAATATCTTTATGTGCATTCTCTAGGCGGTCCACAGGATAAAGGGTTCTTCAGCACAATCAAACACCATGTGTTTGACCGTATGTGTTGGAGCAAGTTCACAAACTTGCATGTTGCATGGTGTCCCATATGAGACAACATTTACTAGTTAGAATTACTTCATGGAGGGCTAACCACAGAAATTGAATTTTCTGTTTGCATTTGTACACCAGATGGAAACTTACATACACATCCTGTCAGAAAGTTGAAATTGCAAACTCTCCACTTCCTAAGCAAATTACAATCTTTTAAATCCTTTTGTTTATGTATTGATTGGATTCCTTGTGTCTTATGTTCGTTGAATACACTACAACAGTTGCTGTAGTAGGGACTGTTGGCAATTAGGGCTGAGGCACACGCCTTGTTAGCAGACAATGTTGTCTGCTAATTTGGGTGACCACCCAACTTTTATTTGGGGAATATTGTGGGCTGGATCACCGTAAGCCTTGAATTGGGGGTGGGGAGATGCAGAGTCATTAGTGAGTAGGGGTGAGGTGGTGAGAGGGCTGTGAATAATTTTCTCACAGTAACGAGGGTAATATTTCCTTGTTTCTGTTTTTCTTTGAGATAAACCAAAAGAAGTGTTGGGTGGGTACATTGATTTTTATTATATTCTAAAAAAAAGAAAAATTAAGAAAAAATATGAATCAAAATTGAGTAAAGGTATGTAAGAATAAATCAAAAAAATTAAAAATCCATCATATTCATATCCATTTTCATTGCAAAAATATGTTTTAGGACCATTTTGGCAAACACACTTTTTTTACCAGCCTAAAAAAAACAATTGCCCTTCCCCAAGTACGGGTAAACCTCAAATATACACTAATCAAGTAGGATAAATACAAGGGTATTTCAAAAGGAAGCGATTTTTAAAAAAACAACTCAGTAGGCTATATATTTACAGTAACATTCGCAGACAGGTATATCAAGGTACAAGACTTTACTACCCGAACTTTCTATAAACCCTAAGAGAAGCTGGGCCTCTGTCAGTTTCTATTTATAATAAATATTTTTCTACCAGCTACCCTGTAACTTAGCCAGAGTGAAAAAGAACCCAGCACTATGAGTTAAATTAAAACCCATGCGTCTGGAAAGTTCAAACGCCAAGAGATTTGCTTATGAGTCGCTGTTCCCATCCATCCATCGTCCGGCCGGTGCCCTCCCCCTACTGGAGCGGAAACGAAAAGATGAGGCGGGCTGAAGCGAGAACCGTGACCGCACTAAAACGGACAACGACAAATAATTCTATCTTTCAAGACAAATTTAGTGGACTTCTCGAACAGGAACTTAAAGAACGGGCCGTGGACTCTTTCAAACCCCCCGACTCCGTTTTCTGTGAGATCCTCTGTACAATGGCGTTGCCCAGTCCTCTCTTAGTTTCTTTCTGTCTCTCTCTCATTATCCCTAGCAAGGTCTAGGGGTCTCGCTAGTTTCTTCTTCCCATGTAGCAAGCTGCAAGCATGGTTTTTTTCTGCTAGTCTCTTGAAGTACTCACCTCCAATTCAGTCCGCCTTCATGTTATCATCTGTCTTCTTGTCAAAATATATTCCGCGGTCTGCAGGAATAATTAGGAGGAGCTTTGTTGGTGGTTTTTGTATAGTAGTGGTGGCGGGGTAGAAGTAGCAGTAGGAGGTAGTGGTGGTTCTTCAACGGAAATTACTTGTGGACATCGTAGGTTTTTTGGGAATTTGTATAGTCGATGCAGATCCTCCCGTCGCTAGGACTACTTTCTCGACAATATGAGGTCCTCCTCTGATGATCATGAATCTCTTTGTATCATGGAAGCGCTTAGCAGGTCACAAAACTCAGGTGCGTCGTCATAAGAACCTTATTAAGAACCTTCATTTGAGGGTTTGAAACCTATTGCATCATGTACTCTTCGTCATGGACGTGGGGTGCAGCTAGGAGCTTTTTCTCACTGATGAGATATTATCTTGCGAGCAGCAGCTAGTGTGCAATCATGAGAAGCCCCCGTGTGTGCAGCTTTAGTTTAGTGTAAGTTTAGTGTATTACATGTACATCCTTTCAATTCTAGTCTCATGGGGCGGTGCTTAGCAGGTCACAAAACGCAGGTGCGTACTGGGAGTCCTCTTCAAAGGGTTTCAAACATCATATTGTTCTTGGACGCCTTTTGATACTTCTCGATAACTGGTTGTTCTAATAAGCTGTTTGTGTGAGCGTGTTCTGCAAGACTTGAAGAATGCATAATCAAGTCAGTTCATTGTAAGATATGGCCTTTCAGTTTCACATGTGCCATATCATATATATGTAAGCTTGGACGAACATGCAATGATCTTGAGCTGTGTCGAAAAGCTTCTGAATAAGCAGCTGGTTGCTTTTGTGCGTCATGAACGCAGTTGACCATTGGCAGCTTCAAGCGCGCGCAATTCAAGCAGCAGACACGTCTCACGGAATCCGCGAGACACAGTCGCATAATCTCTTCGCGGTCGATCAGCTCTCAAGGCTAACTGTCAACAGAGGCGCAGTTGATCACCAGTTGCAAGGGGCAAGTCCGGGTGCGCACTATGATCACATGCAAGGACCGTCGACCTCATCAGCCGAGACCAGAGATGGGCCCAAGCTTGAGGACTTTCTAGGCGGTAAGTCTCTTGGCGGTGAATACTCGGATAGCGACCACCAGTCTCATCACCACCAGCAATTGGAGGGTCTATACTACAATGCAGCGCATGGAGCGGCGAGTTTCCAAGAGGGCCAGGCGAGAATCAACGTCAACCTTCCTTACACGCACTCAGGTACTGGAGGATCAGGAGCACTCCTCAGAGACATGGCGCTGAATTCTACGTTTCACCTCGCTTACGCGAGTGCCGTTTCACAACAAGATCAATCCAGTCTCACATTGAACCATCTTAATCATTGCTATGAAGCGAACGAACAGCAGCTTCAGGAGAGCAATTTACTTGCACAGAGTGGATCGCATCTCCGTCATGTGGTGCAGAGGACTGCACTCGACCAGCAGCAATCCGATTGCAGCTTGCAGATGCCACAGGGCTCGTCGTTGGGGTTGAAGTCGTGGTTCCGTCACCAAGCCGATGCAGACTCCAAAGCGGGTGCAGCTCCTCTCGAACTACAAGCGAGACACGGTAGCAGCTTGAGCGCGGCTTTGCCGAGTTGGCCGCCGCTCTCCCTTTCTATGAGTGCTGCATCGTCACATGTCACCGATCATGCAGTGGACCAGCAGCTGGTGCTCCCCGGCCAACTGCAGGTGACCGAGAGTTCACGGGCTGCCGTTCCAGAATCCCGCAAGCGAGGAGCTGGGCGGATGGGTGCCGGCAAAGACGGACTGCCTGCACGCAAGGCCACAGACACTTTCGGCCAACGAACGTCAGTGTACCGTGGCGTGACCAGGTATGTGTGGAACTAGTAGCTTAGTTAGCACGTGTATCATCATCGTCCATTGTTCTCTATATACACGAGTTTCCTCGAGTGCATCCTTCTCTAAATCCATTGATTTCAACCTTATTTTTCAAGCCCAAAGTAGCAGAGAAAATCATCACAAGCTGCTGGTTGGCAGCCAAGCTTCCCATCTTTACTTCTGCGATCTTATTCATTCCTCTGATCAGCTTTTGTGAGTCCAATGATCTTCAGTATGCACTCCGTAGGTTAGATTATGCTTCTATGATCTCTGTTTCCTTCTGTGCACGGGAACAGCATTCTTTTAGTCCAGTAGACAATGTGATATCTTCAAGATCATGAACCGAGATGTAGTAAGCCACCTGTGATACAGGTCAACTGCTTTTATCTTCAATATCCTGTGTTTTGACAAATTGCAGCTGGCTACCTTCCACACTCATGTGACATCCAAGTAATTCATTTGTCAAGCCACTTTTGAGTGTTACCATATCTACTGGCAGGTGCTATGTTTTGTGAAACTGGGAATGGCAAATTGCAGACTTTAAAGATGATGCACTCTCAAAATTTGCTTCAACAGAAATGCCACATTCTGTTCTCTTGTCAGAGTCAAGAGAATTACTACTCTAGAATGCACAAGCAAAGCGCATGGACCTAAATGTTCCCTTCTTGAAGTTATGCTCAAGTTACAAGCTAAAGCAACCAATTTAACACCATGTGTTTGGATTAACTGGTCAAAGCTAAATCTGGGAAAGATTCGTTCTTTGAGGAATCATGAATTTGTCCAACATGATATGCAAATGAGTCATGCATCACATGATGAAGTAGTATATCCCCCAGTCTTCTTTCAGGTCAGGCATGTTCATTAAAACTTCAACGTTTTATGACTTGTTCTATGCTTTGAGGATATGGATGAATCAACTCAAAGCTGCACTTTTGTGAGCAATCTTGCTTGAAGAGACAGGAGACCTCATCATTGTCTATGTGGTTGCTAGATGTTGAGGACTAAATCTAGTAGTTTGAATATGCTAGTTTTGATTTTATGTTTCCTCATGAATTGAGAGAATACAACCATGTTCATGATTGATCTTGAATCTTAATTTAGTGGTTTGAGTGCCTATTTATTGTGCTGTTTAATTCTATCATGTTGAAGTAAGTAGGTGGACTCCTTTGGTTTGGTATGTCATGCTTCATATCCCTGCATTAGACATTCGGTCGTTCAGGAGTTGCACTGGGGGTCTTGGGTGTGATTTAGGCACCGTTGGACAGGACGGTATGAAGCACACTTGTGGGACAACAGCTGTAGAAAAGAGGGACAGACAAGGAAAGGTCGTCAAGGTGCGTCTTTTAATTTCTGTGATTTCTTACTCATTGCATTCACTCCACTCTTTAGTCAGGGGTATTGTTTTGCTGTTTGATCCTTCTGATCTTCAATCTAAATCCACTGGAAGGCTTCAGTGGAATGCACGAGATGTTTAAACTTGGAGCAACTGCTGTACAGTTGTTCTACATTTACTGTTGGTTCATGATTAGCATTGATCTAAGCTGCACTTTTACAGCACTGGCTGATGTGAACTTGTGGTTTGTGCATGGCACTGGGAAAATATATTGTTGGTGCATTACTTCTCACAGTTTACTTAGGTACATGGTTTTTTTCCCCACCTCATGTGAAGATTAATCTTCTTCACAAGAAAATGACAGTAACTTCATTTTGGGATGTAGTTGAGGTTTTGTAAGACTCCCTTGCAACTATCCTGTATGATGATATGGGTTCCAAGAATAGAGAATCTGCATATGTGAGGAGCTAATTTGATCTAGGTGACTGATGTATTTTTGTACCTGGTCTGCAGGGGGATATGATAAGGAGGATAAGGCAGCTAGAGCTTATGACTTGGCAGCACTCAAGTATTGGGGATCCAGCACCACTATCAACTTTCCTGTACCTCCCCTCCCTCTCTGTCACACAGAAAGCCACATTCTCCTTCTTCAGTACGAGTTAATGGGGTTATGGTCGTGTGTTTGAGGCAACATCATCATTAACCATTTTTCTGCTTTAAGTTGATTTTTTGACAGTTCACCTTATGCTGACAAGTTTGCCACTTGTATGGGCAACAGTTAAGCACTTATGAGGCTGAACTGGAAGTGATGAAGAACATGACACGCCAAGAATATGTTGCCTCCTTGCGCAGGTAATGTGCGCTGTTAGAATGATCATTGATTTAACAAGAGGTAAGTAAAGAATCTCTTCAAAGTGATCTAAACTCAGGTTGTTAACTAAGTGTTTGAGTTGACAGCAGCTTACAGAATTTGGCAATCTGTAGTACACCAGATGTATTAACATTCAAAACTCTGGTTACTTTTCTTCTAGCAGTACATCAGAAAGAATTTCTGAGTCTTTGCAATACATGACTTGAACATGTTTGTGTGCAACAGGAAGAGTAGTGGATTCTCAAGGGGAGCATCAATGTACAGGGGTGTGACCAGACATCACCAACATGGGAGGTGGCAGGCTCGCATAGGCAGAGTTGCTGGCAACAAAGATCTGTACCTTGGCACTTACAGTGAGACTTCCTTCTGACCTCTTTGAAAGAATTTGAAATGCTATTTTTGATGCCTCCAAACACAATACAAGGGTGGAGAAACCCTAGATTTGACTGGTTTAGCCTCCTCTCATCACACTCTTTTCATTTGAAGCCTGTAGCTTGATTTGTTCAGCCAAATTCTTGTATTTGATGTGTACTTGAGCAAGTATGTGATTTAGTAAAGCCATAGTAAACAATGATAGAACATGATTTTATGAATGGAAACCTGGCATGTCAAAGTTGTGGCTGAAAGTTGAAGAAAGTATAGGATTCATCAAGCAAACATAAACTTCCAGCTAGATTTCTCAAAGGGAAAGTATGAATTCAACCTTCCAGTTGAAGTACTTTATGCTGTGCAGTTCTCAAAGACAATTGAGGTTGTGTTTTGAGTGGGGAACCTTTAAGCATGTTAGGCCTCAAGTGAACTGTGGAATTATCTAGGTCAAATTTCTTTCATCATTTATCCTGAATTGTGCACATGCAAAGTTATTTGTAGTTCTGGGAAGTTGGAAGTGAAGATATGGTTTGACATGGACATATTTACTATTATTGTCATCCATTCCACCAGATATGGTGATGTAAAACATATGATCAGTACTAAGTCATCAACCTGTGACTGAACTCCAGGTACACAAGAAGAAGCAGCTGAGGCCTATGACATAGCTGCAATTAAGTTTCGTGGAGTTGATGCTGTAACAAACTTTGACATGTCAAGGTATGATCCACAGAAAATTTGTGCAGCGGCAATCAATGGGCAGCATGGTCAGGAGATAAGCTTCAAATGCAAGAGAGCTGACCAGAAAATGATCACAGAACTTGTTAGTACCCCCAGTTCAGATGCAGTCACTTGTGTTGGAGACAAGAATCACTGGCCTGTGACATCAAGCTTGGCTACAGGAACTGTACCTGACTCAAGAATAGAACTCATGAGATCTGATCAGGATCACCTTAGTGTAGCACCATGTGGCTTGTCCAAGAATTTGCTTGAATGGCAGATGCTATACCAACAACAAACTGCAGGCCAGCATGAACATGAAAGAACTAGCTGGGGACATGCAACAGGACAAGATACCTGTTCCAGTGCCAATGAGATACAAGGTGCAGCTGGACAGGAGTCTACCTATGCCCATCTGGGGTTTGGATCAGATACTCTGTGGGCACCTGCTAGTCATGCTTCGAGCAAGTATAATAGGACCACAGTGCCAAGTAATGGGACTCTGCCAAGGAACCTAATAGGTCTCGACATTCTGCCTCAAGACCACGGTGGTGGTGAGAGTCCTTGTTCAGCTGGTAGCTCAGGACTGATGAATCACCATCATGGATTACCAAGCTCAGCTGCTAGCTTGCTGAGCAGCTCTCCAGGGTATCAAGGAAGGCCTGATCAACAAACCATGCAGCCTGCAGGCTATGAGCATGTGGGTACAGCAACTACTGATCAGCAACTACAGACTAGTGACAATAGAGCAATTAGCAGTTCAGGCTTGGCATACAACCATGGAAGTCATGACAGATCAGGTTCTGCACCAATTCTCATCTCTCAACAGTCCTTCATGAATAATTAAGTCTAATGTTATTTAGCTTGAGTTGACAGACAGATCTGTTCTGCACCTGAAAAATCTGATGTTTGGGCATGAAATCCAATGGATAGTGTTCACTCAGTTGCATCATTCAACATGACAATTCTTTTGAGCTGCTGGTTTCATCTCATGTGTTATGGTCTGACAGATCAAATTGGCCCTTGTCTTTAAGAAGAAAATGAGAGTACTTTGCAGTAATATACAGGCTTAAAATCTGCCCATGTTTCTAGTGCTTTTGCTCTTTGATTCTTTTGTGTTCATTGCAACAGCTATACCGGTTGATTGTGTGAGTGGTTCAGGTTATGTCCAATTGGTTTATTAAAGTGGTTTCCGTATCTGCCAGGAGCTGTGCTTGGAAGCTAATTCACTGTTGATGTAGAAATAATGTTTGAACAAGTCTACTGATATATGGGAACTCATGTGTCTTATGCCTTGGATTCACGAATTAGTGGTGAATCAGGAACTTCTCAAACCATCTGAGGTATGATGCAGTACTGTACTCACAAAGTTGAGCAATTTTGCAGATGTGCATATGGAGAGTCCCAAGAATTCAATTGGAGAAAGTGAGGAGGCTAGCTCCAAGAACTCAACTTTTGACAGGGTCCTGCCAGGTGACTTATCCCGAAACCTGTTGTTCTCCTCTGTGATAACAAGCCCAGTGAAAATGAATCCTAGTTACCTTGCTAACCCTTCATCAACATGGACTGGTATCAGTAACCCTTTAGCCATACCGATGTTACTGGCACAACCAGCAAACCTTAGCCATATGGGCTCTGGCCCAATTTTTGCCCACTCATGGACTGAATAGACTGGGCCTTATACAGAGGTTGAAATCAACCTTGCTTTTGGCCTTCATACTTTCTTTCCTTGGTCCGATTCATATATTGGACCAGTGGAATTGACTTTTGATCTCTACCGCACCAGAGATGTAGATATGACAAACCTGATTGGCTCTCAACTGAGGCTGAGAAATATGACTGAAAAAACAAACTTGATGGCATTGTATTGGATCTTGATTATGATTCATGGGTGGGGGGGATTTGTCCATACATAATGAAATTGTGTTTTGCAAGTATAATACCTGGAATGGAGTATAATTCATTGTTTATGGATGGTAAATATAAATATAGAGGTCTTGCAGTTGATTTTAAGCCAGATACATGTTCTGAACTTTATTATGTGTCAGGTTTGTTAAGTTTGAACAAAGCTCCATATCAACTGCAATTGTGACGACCAATATTTCAAAAACCAAGTTGTACCTTGTCTAGGGATGCCCTGTCCAGGGCAAATCCTTTTAGTGGACAGATCTATATAGAGTAATTGGATAACCCAGAAATGAAGAGGTACAGAACAGTAGGGTGCATGCTAATGACGGCATGCTGGCTCATAGCAGTGCAGGGTTAGGCTGAATAGTGCTTAATATTGTTACATCAAGTGCTTCAAACCAAGACAGAATCTACTGGATGGAGCCACTGTAACTCACAAATAGGGTTCTGGGGTCTTGAACATTAACCAGCTCAACTGTCTTTGCATGTAAATATTGGCATATGCTCCATGAACCCCAACGGATGGGCCTGGCATTAGTTAGTTAAATGTTTCAAACTTGCAGATCATTAGAGGGCATGGTGTGTGAAAACATTCACTTGAGCGTTTTTCCTTTCCACTTGGTAGTAAAGATCTTCACTGAAAACCATGCACACTTTTAAAGCTCAATGAATCCATCAGGTATCAAACCATTTTGAATTATTATTGTTCTTCGAATTCTCATAGTACTAAAAGTTTCATGTAGTTAGGGGGAATACCATAGGGCACAACAGGAGCATGACAACAACATAGGTGAAGGTCACAAGAAGAAATACCACCTACAAATTACACGAGCAATGATGAATACCACAAAAGCAAGAAGAGGACAATGAAAATTATGCTGAAGATTACAATAGCATAAAATGTATGACCATGGAGATGGAGAAGACCATAGGAGTAACATGAGCATGACATGAGTGATGCAAAGATTGTTGGAAGTACTTTTAAGAGTTGGAAAGTTGTGATGTATCAGAGTAACAAGGAAACAACCATTGTTGGTAGGTTCCCAAGTTTGGAGAGTTCAAACCCTGGGATTTAGGTTCAGGTTCCTATACCCTAACCTGGAGATGCACTGACATCCTTATGGTGGAACCAACAAAAGAACCAGACTGTGAAATGAGATTTTGGCTACAACAAATCCAAAACTAAAACCAGTGCTTTGAAAAGAAATCTTGAACACGGGTCATGTTCTTTAAATAAACAGGGTGAACTTTTTTGAAAAGTTGGCAAGCAGGTTGAACTTTATTGGTAATTGGATTTTACTTAGTTGGAGAACATTGTAGTTATATGCTCCCTAGTTTTAATTTATTCTAAAACTCCATACCTCTACAATATGCAATTGTAGGGAGAGTGTAACTAGTGTACAGGGAACCAAACTCAATTTTTGAACTAGGCACAAAGGTTGAATTTGAAAAAATGTGCTAAAACTTGAATCATAGTCTGGTTTTAAAATTTGGGGAATCAATCTCAAACCTGCATGGTCCATAGAACCTAGCAAAAACAAATTTAGTATCAAAAGAAAGAACTAGTCAACACTACAAACGACCAACCAAAGTCAAGACCATGGGAATAACAAAAGCATGTTGATTGTGGAAACCGTTGTTGACCTCATATAAGTTCTAGGTCAAAAGTAGTCCAATTTTTTTATTAGTTCTTGCCTAGAATCCCATCCAAGTCAATTTATTCAAAGAATTGGCAGTTGTAATGACTAGCCCCTTGTTTGATAACCACCCAATTCAATTCCAATTAGGTTAAACTTGCACCTAGACGGTTCCAATTATTAGGGTTAAGGTTTTACATGTTAGTTCGAGTAGGGCTAAGGGTTTTATATTAGGGTTTAAGGTGGTTGAAAATGGGTGGACTTGTTGAGGGTGGCTAGTTGCTTCAAAAGTTAACCCCTTGTCATCTTTCATTTTTTTTCTTTATCTTTGTTTGCTCTCATTTGTTGTTATTTACACCATTGTTTGTTTCTTGCAGTTTGTTACATAATGTTAGTTTGCTATTTTTATTTTTTATTTGCAAAGATTTTGTTTTGCAAGCTATTGGTTGTGCTTGTTGGAAGTCCTTATGTATTATTAATGCTCATTCTTGACGCGCTCCCAAGTTCCTAGTTAGACCCAAGTTGGGTCTAAGTTACTCAATAGCAGAATTGTGAAGAATTCAGGGCATGTTCCCAGCTCTCAGCATTAGAAGGGGTAGAGGGCCGTGTTGAAGCTCTAGGATGGAACTAATAAGAGTGACAAGCTTTACTTACTTACTCGAACCTGCATCAAATCAACCAACAAGTTGGTTGATTCACTTTTTACAATACCCTTGGTGCTAGGACGAGCCACGGGCAACTCTGGACTCACAAGACTCACCACGGCTCGAACTTGAAGGAAGCCACCACCTTCCCTCATATAGTATATTTTGTGCTTCTCCATGGCACCCACATCTGAATGGCTTTTTGTCTCGAGACTCCCAAGGAGGAATCCGAAAATTATCTCGGTTTGGACTCTCGGGACTTTGCGAAATCATAACTCTTTGCTCAGACCTCTGATTCGGATGAAGTTTAAAGCAAACTTGTAGCTCTTTTCGAGAGCTTTCCAACGATGTGTTGCACTCCATTTGCACGCACCGGGGTCGGGTCGATTCTCGACTTTTAGTGGTCGGGAGTCAAACGGCCAGTTTGACTCCTAGCTTTTCTTTTTGCCATAACTTGTGCTGAATATGTCCAAATGGCCCATGCAAGCCCATTTTAGACATTTACATTTCGATAGATTTCCAATGATATAAAGAACACCCCAATGCAAAATGTTTTGACACCTGCAATCGAACTCTGAAATTTCAAGAATCCCAGAGGACTCCCAAGTCCTAATTTCGGGAGTGTGAATTTCATCCTCACACTCCCTCAAAGTAGGGTTGCAACATTCTCCCCCACTATAAGAAAACGACAATGTCCTCATTGACATTTATAATTTTTCTCTATAATTGCAATTGCTTTTTTTTGGATCTTTAGCCATCAAATGCCGACTTTTGCGGCAGGACCTTGCCTCAAGCTAACTTAGGCGTCCCCAAGTTTCCAAGATTTTTTTGGCAAGTCCAAGGGTATCTCATAAAAAACCCTTAACCTTTGCTCTGTCAAAAGACCTAAACTAGCCTAATTGATGGAGCCCTCATTTGGGAGGCCATTCTTTCAACCTTCCCCTCATGAGGAACTCAAGCCAAGCCTAATCTTGACCTAAGCTACTTAACATGACTCCTTTCCCAACCTTACGCCTTGATCACAATAATCAAGATTTAATTAAAAGGTTTACTTATCAAAGTACGAAAAGCGACATTTGGGTTTTGCAAAAACCCAAGTCCCAAACTACACGATTGAAGTACGCAAACAAGGTCATGATTTCCTGTGTTGGCCACCACTACCAACCAACCCTTTGGGATGCACTTAAAACTTGTGCATGTCCCCGCAAGTTCACTTTGCTTGCCTCCTCTTTTGGGGTCAAGGTTTCTCTTAACCCCAAAGTAGGAGTCCGATTTTGATTTGGGCCTACGCAAGGAAGTTCCATTTGTCCAATGCTAACTTTGACAACCCTATTTGCATTTATACATTATTTTCGTGATATAATCTCTTGGAAATTTTTTGCCTTTATTTCACTTGCAACTTGATGTGGTACATTTTATGTGACTCGTTGCCCCACTAAAAGAAAGGTGATGTTTTCATCATGTTCTACATCTCTTTTTTGCCGGTCTAATGTGGAATTCCTCTGTGGCTTCTTGGGCATGTTCCATGTCAAATTCATTCACCCAAGATGTCTCTATAGGATGGTATCCTTTCCACTTAACTAAGTATTCCCGTTTTCGTCCTCTTAGTTGCCTTGACTTGAGCACGACCTCCACTTTAAATTCCGGTTCATTATGAACCAAATCTAGTTGGGGCCTCGAGTTGTGCTCCTGATTAGGCCTTGAAGTACCGTGGGTGACCAGCTTCAAAAGAGACACATGAAATGTGGGGTGAACTCTAAGATTTTCTGGTAGTTCTAACTTGTAAGTGTCGAAAAGTTTCTTTCCAACACTTTGAATCAACCCGCATATGGGCCCAAGAACTTGTGATTCAAACCTTTTGATAATCAAAAATTCTTGATGTTTAACCACACTTCATCCCTTTTTTGAAATTTCACCTCTCATCGGAACTTGTTCGTAAAATCCTTGTACCTTTTGTGCGCCTTTTCCAAGTTGTCCTTAGCCAACTCCTAGAGGTGCCACCTTTCTTCATCAAGTTGTGTGACCATTGGCACTTCCTCACTTGCATCACTCGAGGGTTGTCCATGTGCTACCCAAGTCATGGGCACAATTGGTGATTTACCCATCGCCATTTGAAAGGGAGTGGACCCAATTACGAAATGTTCCGAGTTGTTATAACAAAACTCAATTAACTCCAAATGGTTCGCCCTATTTTGTTGATCCGCCACCACATAATTCCTGAGGAATTGTTTGATGACCAAGTTCACCCTCTCGGTTTGTCCATTGGTTTGGGGGCGGAAAGAAGTGTTCATCTTGAGCTCTGACCCCATCCGCTTCCATAGGGCTTGCCAAAACTTACTTGTGAATTTTGGGTCTTAATCTGAAATTATGTCCTTTGGGAGGCCATGATGCTCGAACACATGAGTGAAGAACAACCTTCTTGTCTCTTGGGTTGTGGCACTATCCTTGGTGGGAATGAAATGTGCCATCTTGCTAAATCGATCCACCACCACCATGATGGCATCGAAGCCCCTTGATGGGGGCAAGCATACCATGATATCCATGGACACACTTTCCCACAGCCCTTCAAGAATTGGCAAAGGTTATAACAAGCTCGTTTGCTTCTTGTTGAATGTCTGATTTTGTTGGCATGTCAAGCAAATCTTCACATACTCCTTTGCATTGTCTTTCAAGTTGGGCCAATAGTAGGATTTCTTAAAAAATGTTGTGGTGCGCTTTGCACCACCATGGCCCACAAGCAGCCCATCATGACATTCCTTCAAGAGCACATCCCTCATCTTCCCTTCCGGAACATAAAATTGATTTTGCTTCTACCATAATAGTCCATTTCATACTTGGAAGTGTGGCTTGGCTCCATTTTAAATGTTTTGCCTCACTTCCTTGGTAAATTCGTCATGGCCATTTGCTAGTCAAACTTCTTTTTGAAGTTTTATTTCCCCCACATACACCACTTTAAGTTGGTGCTTTCGACTTAGTGGGTCGAGCACCAGATTTTCCTTCCCGGGCTTGTGTCGAATGTCTACATTGAACAATAAATGTGTCTTGCCATCTCACTTGTTTTGAAAACAACTTGGGGTGAGTGGTGAAGTACTTCAAGGTCACATTGTTGGTCCACACCACCACATCTTTGGAGCTTATTTAATGGCCCCAAATCTTGAGACAATGTATGACTGCCCACATTTCCTTCTCATGTGTTGGCCACCTTTGTTCTGTCTCGTTCAACTTCTTTTTCTCAAATGCCATTGATCTTCCTTCTTGCACTAGGACTCCTCCAATTGCAAAATCGAAAGCATCAGAGTGGATCTCAAAATCCTTGTCGAAGTCGGGTAACTTCAACATTGGCGCTTTCACCAAAATGACTTTCAAGGTCTCAAAAGCCTCGTCGCATGTTCCATCCCATTCGTAAGTTCCAGTGAACTTTTTCAAAAGGTTCGTCAAAGGTGCGGCCATCTTCACAAAATTCTTAATGAACTTGCGATAATAGGAGGCCAATCCTAAGAAAGATCTCAAGGCCAAAACCGATTTAGGTGTTCCCAATCCAAAATTTCCTTCACCTTGTGATCGTCCATCTTCAAACCCTTTTGAGTGATCCTATGTCCAAGGAAGTCCACTTTTGTCACCCCGAATTCGCACTTCTCGAACTTGGCATACAACTTGTTTTCCTTCAATTTTTGGAACACCTTCCGGAGGTGCTCCACATGCTCCTCCAAGGGGCCACTATAGATCAAAATGTCGTCTATGTGGACAATGACAAAATCATCAAGCCATTCCCGTAAAATGTCATTCATAAGAGTGCAAAATGTGACGAGTGCGTTGGTGAGCCCAAAAGGCATCACCAAGAATTCGTATGAGCCATACCTCGTGTGACAAACAGTCTTTTCTTCATCCCTTCCGCAACTCAAATTTGGTAATACCCTGAACGTAGGTCAATCCTACTAAACACTTTAACTCTCGAAAGTCGGTAAAAAAGATCATCAATTTGAGGTAATGGGTATTGATTTTTCACCGTCACCTTGTCAAGGGCTCTATAATCCACACGCATCCTCAATGTCCCATCCTTCTTGTGAACAAAAAGGACGGGTGCCCCATATGGCAACTTGCTAGGTTTAATGTATCCTTTCGTGAGGAGTTCTTTGAATTGAACTTTAAGTTCTCTCAACTCCTCATGGCTCATTCGATATGGGGCCTTGGCGAAAAGTGCCACTCCCGGCATCACCTCGATCACATGATCCACTCATCTTCTCGGCGGCAAGTCTTCGGGCAAATCTTTGAGCATCACATCTAGGAACTCATCCAAGACTTGCTTAACACAATTCGGGGAAGTCACCAAGTTGGCGGCTTCCTTGGGCTCATACTCATCTAACACCCGCATCACACATAACATGCCGTAACCTCCCACACATTCTCTTTCCCAGGTTTTTCCTAACATAAAGTGGATGGTTGGTCCACCCACACAAGGCATTTCGTGTGCCTTCACCCGTATGATCCCGCTTTTGGATGGGATTCTAACTAGTCTATTATGCCCTTCTATGAACACATTGTTTCAGGTGATGAACTTTATTCCCAAAACATAATCCATTCCACCCAAGGTGGAAACTAGCAAGTCCACCTTTCCTCTCCAATTTCTTAGTTGAAAAGGCACTTCCTTTGCTTGTGACATAGTGGGATGGGGAACCCCGTCTGCAAAGTGCACCTCGATGGGTGCCTTGAGCTCCTACAAGTGGAGCTCCATCCTTTTGGCACTTTCTCGGGTTATGAAATTGTGAGAAGCCCTTATGTCCAAAAGACATAACACATCCCGCTTAGTAATCTTCCCCTTCAAGAAGATAAGTCGATTGCATTCAACTTGAGCTAGGCTGGCATTGAGGGCAATTACCTTAGAGCTTCCATTCCCCGCTTTGGACTTGGGACAATCTTTGGAATAATGCCCCATTTTGTTGCAATTGAAGCATGTTTCCTTAGGCTTCCCACCAACATCTCCCTTGGGTTGGCTCCCTTTGAAGGGAGCCATTTTCTTCACAAAATTTCCCTTAGGTTTGAACCCCAAACCTTGGAAGTGTTTGGGCTTTTTTTTCCTTGGTTCCATTCACCCTCATGGCGTGGCTTTTTGTGAAGGAACTTGTTGTCCTTCTTGAACCCAAATTTTTCACCCCGTCCCACATCCGAGAAGCCTTCCACTTTCATGACGGCTTCGAATAGGGAGGAGTACTAATTTTCCTCAAGCTTGCGCTTGGCCCAAGTTGGAAGCCCCATCACAAATTGGCACACGTGATCTAGCTCGTGCATGTGCCGGATCTCCAACATGAGTTCAGAATAAGCCCTCACATATTACCGCAAATTGTCATTTGTGGCATTCACAAAGTCGCGAAGTTTGCACCTCGAGATGTAGTCGGAATTCCTTGGAACAAATTCGGCTTTGACACTTTCTTTAAAGAATTCCCCAAGTGTAACCATGGTTCTTCCCTTCCTATTGTCTCATTGTCCTCCACCATGTGGCGACATAGCCTTTCAAGTAGGACCGGGCAAGCTCCATGGCCAAATGTTGTCTAACCTTGGTGGCATGTAAGTAATCTTCCATTTATGTAAGCCAAACATCCACAACCTTTCAGTCGCAGGCACCATCAAAATTCCCGGGTTTGGCCGGTTGGAATCCCGCATTCTTGGATGATCCTCCTTTGAGGACCGCAACCAACTCACTAAAATCAGGCCTCGATTTGGACTCGTACTCCTGGGACTTTTCTAGATCATAACTTTTTGCTGAGACCTCCGATTGGGATGAAGTCTAAAGCAAACTTGTAACTCTTGTCAAGAGCTTTTCAATGGTGTGTTGCACTCCACATGCACACACCGGGGTCAGGTCGATTCCCAACTTTTAGTGGTTAGGAGTCAAACGGCTAGTTTGACTTTCGGCCCTTCTTTTTGTCATAACTTGTGCTGCATATGTCCAAATTGCCCATGCAAGCTCATTTTAGGCATCTACGTTTCGATAGCTTTCCAATGATATAAAAAACATTTCAATGCAAGGTGTTTTGACCCATGAAGTCGAATTCTAAAATTTTGAGAGTCCCGGAGGACTCCCAAATCCCAATTTTGGGAATGTGAATTTCATCCTCACACTCCCTCAAAGTAGGGTTGCAACAATTCTTGTCTCTTCTCATTTACACTTTCATGGTGTTCATTCATCTTTCATCCTACTTATGTTTATAAATGTTCATTAACACACCCCTAACTTCATCAAGTGCTATCAATGGCAATAAAATTCCTTGACATTTTTATCAAATTTTTGGTCAACTAAATTTGCACAATTAAATAGAAGGAGATGGTTTATATAATTTCAAGCCATTTTAACTCCATGGGTTGACATAAAGTCACAAGACCCACCATGACTTATATCATTAAAGGGACATTACTCCTTTTATAATATTCAAGTTGTAGTTCATCGTGGGACTAGTGGTATTCCGATGGGTTTTTCTCAAAATCCCACACGTACATAATATCTTTCAAAATTATTGTGCACCATTTATTTTTAATTGTGACAATTTATGTCTTAAACCAATTCAATGGGGACATTAGTTGTGGAGTAATGCATTTCAAACAACCATATCAGTGACCCTAAAGCTTAAGAACTTCAAGTTAATAATCCATCTTTGATAGAGTAATTTAATGGAAAGTGATTTAGTAGTTAATGTGGAGGTGGGAATTCTCATTTTGAACTTAAGAAGGAGGTATGTTTATTTATTTATTGTTTCTTTGCATTTCAAAGGAAGTATGATGAGAGAAAATTAACTAAGGTAGCCTACATGACATTTAGGTTAGGCCCACATGGCATTTATTCATAGACCACATATGCCACATGACACTTAAGTTAAACCTTGATTAAACCTTTGGTCAACTAAAACTTGTTTAAACCTTGGCTATATTAACCTTTGGATAAAATGTTACTAAACTTTGGATAAAACTTGAATTAACTTTTGGATAAACCTTGGATAAACTTTGGTGAAACAAAAATTTGGTTAAACCTTGGTTAAATTAAAACTTGACATAATGATGTTGGCTAAATTGAATCATGGCTTAATTAAACTTGCACTATGAAAAGTCATGTCCATGACAACTAAATGACCATGTAATTAAAGTTCCAAAACAACTAATATACAACTACACTACAATTGTCCCATGAAAATATGGGAAATTAATAAATGAAAAGTGTTGTTAGAAAATCAAGGAGTTGTATTAAAGTTGTAAATTAATTGCAAGATGGAGATTTATATAGTAGAATGTACACACCATAGATACAATTATAGTCAACCATGTTTGACTTTATTTGCAAATTGTATTTTAGTAACATGTGACAACTACATCACAATTAATGTAAATGTAACACCCAATCAAAAACTATTTTGTAACTAATGTAGGGCCTTGATGCATATGATCATGCCATGTGTATGCATTTTCACCACTCATTATATATGACACTTTCAACTTATTTATACCTAATTGTTAACTCATACTCCCATTGATAAAATTAATTGTGCCACTAGGTTGCCACTATATAAGTACCATGTTTCTACTATTTTGTGATTGTTGTTCAACTATTTTTAAACTAATTTTCCATTGCATTAAAACATCATGTCACCATACAAACTTGTTAGACCATAAAGTTCATTGAAAATGAAAGTCTATTCTTGAAGTGAAATAAAAAATAGTGCATATATTATATTACAAATTCAATTGGGGTGAACATGTCAATTTGCCTTTATATACTTTGATGTTTTACACCCTAAATGTTTAATTGCTTCATTGACAAGGGCTAATTCCTTCAAGCCAAATTATGTGCCTATGCATATTATAAAAAAATTCAAGGTGAATTACAAAAGATTTTTTTTCCTAACAATTAACATTAATTAATAAACATGTAAACCAAAGCAACCAAATTAGCCAAGCCAACATGTGGACACATTAATCAAATCAACCAAGTCAACCATGTGGTCATTGTGAATAACTAGTGTGCAATTAGATTTCAAATTGGAATTTGAAATTTGGGCAGGAAATCCTTAAACAAGTGACACATGATGGTAATAAATTCGTAGATCTCCTCCTTAGCATCAATGACCTTCATGCACCTATGCCTATTGTCAAAGAACTCAAGTTGAGCTAAAAAGGAAGTTTTTTTCTCTAAACATTTAATGCATTTCTTAGTTTTTTGGTGATATAATTATCATATCATGTGTTACATAACTAAAATTTCTTTTGTTTCTCTAATTTAAAAGTAGAGTTGAAGGTTATAAGTTTTTTTAATATATAAAATTGGAGGATTTTTTTTGTTTTTGTTATTGGAGGTTGAAATTTTTTGTCTTTGTTTTTGGAGGTAGAAGGTTCTTGATTTATGTTTGTGAGATGTTTATTTGCATATATTAAAGAAAAAATCTTTGATTTTCTTTAAAAGTTGAATTGTAAAATGTAACTTATATTGATAAGGTATTTGTGAGGAATGAAATTTTTTGTTGAAAATCATGTGGCTTTTATTTGCATGTTTGAGCATTTGGATTTTTGAGGTGGAAGGTGGATTGAAATAAATTATTTTGTTCAAATACACATGTTGTTTTTGTGCATTTATGATGTTTTGGTGTTTTTGTGTTATAGGGTCAAATTTTGATAATGTTTGAATCCATCAAAAATAGAATTGTGCATACAAGGTAATTTTTTCTCAAAAATAAAATGCTAGTTTTTGTTTGAAAATATATTATTAATTAGAAGAACATGCACATATGACGTTGTATAATTTTGTTAGGTTTCTAATAACTATGTCATTGAATGTGTTGGGTGCATGCACAAATGGGTAAACCAATTTGGGTGTCACATAAACCAATTCTACCCTATTGGTTGCCATTGCAATGCCCATGTTACTTTATAGCTCTTGAAATTATTATAATGAACTTGGTTTAAAGATTTTAACTTGAATATCTACATGATGCACAATATCATTTTACAATTTTAAAAAAATTGTAGAAGCCATGAACTTTTGAATTCAAATTCATGGATTGCACCTCTAATTGCCATTTCTATATGGATTATGATATGGTCTATTGATTGATGGGGTGTGTGTCAGGGACTTGAAATTAGTAAGATATCATAATAAGGAAGCTACGGGTCAAAAAGAAGAATTAATTGAATTTTAGGATTATAGTTATGGATTTTTGAATGGGCTAATTATGAACTTTTTTTATAAGTTCATATCATATTGGAAGAAGAAGTGTTTTATGGTATTTTTGCTTACATGTTTAAAGAAAGAGAAACTCTAAATGAAGCATTAATGACATGGGAAAATAATGGAAGAAACCAATGTAAATTAGTTGTAATTTCCAAATTTTGATTAGGATTTTGATTATATAGGGACTTTGGTTCTATGGCAAATTGGTCCACCCATTTGTGCACTTACCCTATTATTATTTGTTGTGATGACCTTTTGTTTAAGTAGATGCAAACTTTTGTTATAAATACTTTAATTTATAGTCAAATTGTATTGCAATCATTACAAAAAAACTATTGTAATGCATTTTCCAACCTTGAATGTCAAGGCATACAATTTCAAATCCATTTCATGTTTACAAATAATGATGGAATGTAATTCTACACTATCTATCATAATTTGGAAAATGATAAGTTGTGTGCAAAGTTTGCACATTTTCACTATAAATTGCAATTTAGTTGTTCAATGCTACTAAAATCAACTACCATACAACTACATTGGAACCTTTAACGAAACACCTAGTTACAAAGGACATTAACAAATTTCATTTATCAATGGATGAACCTACATAGTAGTTATTCAAGTTGCCATTTGGAAATTAAATACATTATAATTACACACAAATAATACCTTATGTTGGTGTGGGTTGTCACATAATTGTCAATTAGTTATAACCATTGATGTGTTTCCATGTCACTCATAGTGGCAAAGGAGTTGCAACAAAAATCAATAGAGTTCGTCATTGATGGATGGATGAAAAACAACATTAGCATGATGTTATAATGGTAGTTGTAAATTAGATGCATTGGAATTACATAGTAATTATTTTTGCACATTTGTAGCTAAGTTGCATTAGTTGTATATGTATATGGTTCCACATATGGTGAATTGCATTCATTGCAATTCATGCAACTCATTCAATAACATTCATGTTGTAGAAATATGTTTAGTTACAATGAAGTTGGAAGTGGTCATTGCAACTCAAAATCTAGTTGTAAAGCCAATTGCAAATCATTTTATTTCTCTTGATGTTTGTTACACCTTGATTAAACCTTGGTTAAATTAAAACTTGGCTATACCTTAGTTAAACATTAACTAAATTAAAACTAGGATAAATATTGGTGAAACAAAATCTTTGCTAAATTGGATAAATTTTGGCTAGATTAAAATTTGGCTAAACCTTGGTTAAACAAAAACTTGGCTAAACCCTAATTAAATTTAAATATTATTAAACATTGGTTAGGTTAAATTTTGTTTAAATCTTAATTAATATTTAACATTAATATTAAAATTTCATAACCATCTCCTTTTAATTCATGTTGGTAGAATCAGTCATGAAAATTATAATTACAAAACAAGTTTCAAACATATGCAAAGACAATTAATGTTGTTCAATAAACCTTAGAACACAAATGGTTTTGTTTATTGCATATTTTTACCACCTTTGTACTTGTGCCTATATTCCAACCTACAAGGTAGAGTCTAAGTAGTTATGGTTTAGTACTTTTATTCCAACTTGCAACCTTTAATGATCTTTAACAATTTAGGTATCGTTATTTATCAATTTTCAACAATCCATGCATCTTCTAATTGTGTTCAATGTTTATAATTAACATTTAGATGTTCCAATGGAAATATGGTATGATTTATCACTTGTAAATTTAACATGATTAATGTCTTATTTGCAATAGTTTTTTTTGTTGTCCATTACAATTGGGACCTTCATGATATTGTTTGTTCTAAACCATATCTTCTTAAATCTTGTCTAAGGTTGTACAACCCATATTTATAAAACTTAAGCTCTTTAATGTTAGGTGGGCAATTCTTAGATTATTGTTGAAGTACAAGGGTTTCTTTTTGTGTGCATGCATGTTATGGCAAGTTGGCATCACACTTAGTTTGTCCACATGAATGACCACAATTGAATCAAGATTGCCAAATATTACTGGCCAAGTTATCTAGGTCCTTGATTCATGTAATATTGAAAATACCAAGTCTGTGTAATCCTTCAACTCCACAATTCTTGAATTTATGTAACAATTTCAATCCATTCTAACAAGTTTGGGAAGTCCAAGTTTGAAAGGGCATGCCTCAACATTTGACCACAATGCAACCAACATGGTAGATAATAACACCTTGCTTGAAAGGAAAGAAAAGAACTTGGTTATAGAATTTGCTGCAAGTGGTGCACATGATGGGCTGGTGGGTTGAAAATGTGCTACCTTTTACCATTATAGTTGTGTGATAAAATTACTTATGATGTTTCAATTGGATTGCAATTATTTGGAGTGGGCAATACATTCTTGTGTTTAGTTTAACAATTAGTTTATGTAACTTACAATATATTGAAAAAATTATCCAAAGTGGCAATGGTGGGCATAATTAAGGACCCAAGTGAAATAATATATGTTTATATTGTAATGCAAGTAAATGATGTCACCAAAACAAATGAGGTGCCTATAATCACAATTCAAGCATAAGAAAACATGTTTAATTAAGAGCCCAAATCAACAAACACTTGTAACTAGTGTGGTGAATCAAATACATTCAATTTAAAATATTGTAAATTCTAAAATTTAAAGAAAGAGCCTAAGTTGTACATGTAATGATTTCTTTTGTCATCTTTTGGGCTTAACAATGGGTCACATGTAGGGTGTTTGCACACTATAGTGACCTTATATGGACGTCACAATGACAATTTTCTCTGTATTTATTAGATACAAGAAAATTAATAAAATAAAATTTATTGAAATAATAAAAAAGGGACTCACTTATCTAAAGCTATCATAATCAACCTTTCAATAATGAAAAAATCAAATAAAAATCATGGATAGCCAATAAGTAATGGACTTTTGAATTTTGCCCACATTTTTTATCACATCTGTAAAACTCATGGATACGGACTTTTATCTTACAATGTGTTAGTATTATGTGTTTGAAAATTTGGGATATTGAATGGATTATGTTTTAAAAACTAAAGATCCATTGAATGAATGAAATATGATTTTAATTTATTATGTTATGGACTTTTTTGAATCCTAGAAAATGTAATTATATTAAAAATTTGTTTAAACATTTATATATATAAATTGTGATATTTTTGTATGTCTTATAACACCATGATTTGAAATTGGAAATGGAAAAAAATGTTACTTTCAATATCATTTAAATATTCATATTTTAAACTAGTTTTCAACTACATTAAAAAAGAACTTTGAAAAGTGACTTTAATGTGCCAAAATTGTGACACTCTAATGTGCTTTTGCCCTACAGTAAGATAAAAAAATGTTATCTTGTAATCCACATAAGCCATCCTAGTTCTAGCACACTAAACCTTGAAGCAATTTTATACATATCATGTTTGCATATGACAACTTTTGGCTAATATTTTCAACTTGAATCCAAGGAGATGTTTGCTAATTACCAAAGACGGATTGCTTTGTTATGTTCCTTTTGATTTTGCATGATTTTCTTTGTAGTGAATAAAAATGGTCAACGTTATGCACAAATTGTTGAACATATGATTTGGTTTTGTGTGAGTTGTAAATCAAGAAGGCAAATAAACTTATGAAAACAAATCTTCTAGGGTGCAATAACATGTACCATTAATAGTTATAACCAATGCTTAATTTTTTGAACTTTGGATTATAATGTTTTTCAAAAATAAATGGAATAATTTTTTATGAAATGTTGTTGTGAATACATTATGTACATATCATAAAAAATTGGAATCAATCTAATAAATGAAAAATACATATAAGGACTTGTAAGGACTTGTAACCATTGTTTAAAAACAATTTTGACACTAAAAACACAATTTGAGAATATTTTGAACTAATTTTTAATATACAACTTAACATAATAGTATTAAGAAAACTTTAAAGATTTTAATTTTTTTTTGAAAGACATATTAAAAATATTCTTAAAATATTCTCCCAAAAAACAACAAAAAAGTAGTGGTCTAAGGGGGCACGCATGGCTCCTTGTAATGTGGTTGGACCCTTTAATGTAAAATCTCAAGGACATGTGGAAACTTAATAGGATTCAACTACAAAAGCCCTTCCCATGCCATATGTGCCCTTGCCATGTCCTTAACAGTTTTAGTTCTTCTTTTGCAAGTTTTTTCATCATCATTCCAAAATTTATATTGTACTTGGCAATACATGTCATTATACATTGTTATTATGTTTTTATAACTTTCATGTGTGGTGTCATGGGTGATTTAATTTTCTTGATGAACAAATATCATATTGGAATAATTTTTGGTGTTTATAAACATTTTATAGCAGTCCATAGAATAGTTTCTAGTGTTTTTGGTGATATGTTTCATGGGGCTCCTATTGAAAATGGTGTGTACAAGGTGAAAGTGAATGGTGTGATGAAGTTCCCTTAACAAGCATTGATGTTTCCAAATTCTAAAAACAACCTTCTGCAAGTACTTTTAAAGGAGGGTCAATTCACATTTTGGGAAGGTGCAAATATGCAAAAAACCTACTTGTAGTGGAGTGTGGAATGGCTTGAGTTCATGAACTTCTTTTACATATACATCATGTACATAACAAGTTGGAGTTTTCTTTAATTTTCCATCTCCTTGTTGCATTGATGCTTCAATTAAATCAATAAAGTGGAAATTGACACCTTTTGAATATGTTTGAGTAATTTAGACCACAATGTCTTATCATGTTTTGAATTACTTTAATTACACCCTCAATTTGCATTGCTTTAGTTGTTGTAACAATGTAGGAATTAATTTGTTTTCCAACTAACGGAGTTACATGTGTATTTTAATTTGCAACTGCAATTGTAATGATGATTTATTATGTGATTACTCCATTTCTACCCACATAGATGTTATCTTAGGATGCCATGTGTATGTCCATGATGGCATACATATATGTACATATTTGTAATGAACGCATGTAATTATTTAATAATGCCACATGGAAAATTCATGACCACAAACACAATAATCATAATACTTTCAATCATAAAAAATTAATAAAAAATCATTTATTGCCACATGGACATCATTTGATGGATAATCCTTGTTTGATCATTGGATGGATTATTACCATGTGGAGACATCCTAGCCAATTCAAAATGAAATTCTAATAATTTTTATCATAAAAAATAATTTTAAAATAATTATATGTACATCAACTAATGGATAATTTTTGTTTACTTGTTGAACAAATTGTTGTGATGTGGAAAAGTTTTAACTGATTATGAAACATCTCATGGTGTCATACGTCATTACACATTTAAGTTGTAAAACCAATCACAAATGACCATGCCACATCATCATATGTGATTACACTTTTTAGTCAAAACATTATTAAATGACCATGGCATGTAGATTGGATATCAATTGGATGAAAAGTTGGTGTAAGTCACACCTCATGTGATTACCGTTTTGACTTGGTTACATGTAATGTCTTTCGCACAATAAAATTTTTATGTGACTTGTCCAAAGCAATTATAAGAATTTGTAATCACATGTCATTTAAGATTAAAAGCTAGTTGATAATTTAATCATTAATATGCAAATTCCTTGTAATGTTTTTATGATTATTAATAATAATGCAAGAATGTGAGGTACATTTATAATTTAGTTTAGATGGTTTATTTGAATTCATCACATTAATATTTGTCTCAATTCATTCTATATTTCACTAAATTTTGAATGAATGTGGACAAATTTACCATGGTGACAGTGGCCAACCTCCTAGTGAATAGGGATTAGTTGCTAACAATTCATTAATACTTAATTCACTAAGTTAACTTTCTAATTCATACCTAGGTTAACCCATGTCACCTACTTGGGTGCATGTACAAGAGCCAACATGATTACTTTAGAAAAGGATTGCAATTCCTATTTAGTCTTTTTTCACTTTTTTGTATGAAAGATTTTTTGAATGAAATCTCTAGCAACTTGTTATTAAAAATACATATAGTTGCCCCAATATATCACATGTTTTGTGTTAATCAATGTTGAATAAGTATCAATTTTTCAAAGTGTGTAAATTTTGTTAAATTTTGTGTTTCATCTTGAAAATTTAGCATAATTTTGAACCATACCAAAATATGCTAATTACTTTAGGTTTTTGTTTCTTGTATCATAAACTACAATTTTTTTTGTATGTCATGCACATTACACCCCATTTACATGTGGGAAAAGACTTTTGAAATTTTAAAAATTTTAAAAATACTTTGAATTTTTAAAAATTTCAAATTCCATATCTTTTAAATTGTGAGTGTTCTTTGAATGTGGTTAGTAAGTTACTATCATTTAAATTATTTTACCATCAAAATTATTTTATTAAAATAGTCCTTACTTAGTCCTTGGTAATATTAACCACAATTTGATGCAACATCTATTCAAATTCAAACATCCTTTATTAAAACCAAAAACAAAAAATTAATTTAATGAAATTTTAATTTGAATTCTTTAACATTCATATTAATCATTTAACACACTTGGAACGATTAACATAACTTTAAAATGTCAAGAATAAAACATATATAAAAAATTTCACAATTTTCACCACTATCTAACATGGATTTTGGTTTCTTTAATCATATTCACACCCACCCCTTCAACTTAAGGTGCAAATGTGAAGGTTTGAACCATTCACTTCCATGTTTAAAGATCAAGTCTTTAACCATTGCATCATTATTTAAATAAGATATACGATTTGTCATCACATATTATTATGCACATTCTTTTCCTAATTGTGCAAGTTACCATAGGTAAGGTTTTTACATTACTCTTAGGCTATTCTTAAATTACAATAATATACGATTTTAAGCTATTTTAAACTATTATACCTTAAATTATTCTCCTATTTTAAATTACTTATTGTAGGTTATTTTAAGCTATTATACTTTAGTTCAATTATTCCACCCTTGGCCATTTAAAACTATTCCACCTTAGGCTTTTGTTTGGGCATTTTAAATTATTTTAAGTTAATCCATTTAAAGCTATTTAAAGCTATTTCATTTTTGCCTATTCTTGGTTATTTTAATTTATTCCACCCTAGCCAATTTGAGGTTATTATAACCTAGGTTATTTCACCTTAAATATTAGAAGTATTATACTCTAGGTTATTTTTAGCTATTTTATGTCATTTTAATTTTTTTTAATTTTTGGTTATTTTATTTTGGATTATTTTTTACTATTTTAGTTTAATTGTTTCAAGTTATTTTAAGATTTTTTGGTTATTCTACCTTAATTGATTATTATTATTTTAGGTTATTTTAATTTAAATTATTTTGTGTTATTCTACCTTAGATTGTTTTTGCCTATTTTAAGCTATTCATGCCCATTCTAAGTTATTTTGCCTTGGTTATTCTAGGTTATTCAACCTTACACTATTATACTCTATTTTACATTAGGTTATTCTCAACCACTTGAGGTTATTCCACCTTATATTATTTTTGGCTATTTTTGGCTATTTTAGGTTATACCAAATTATTCTAAAATGTTATGCCCTATGTTCTTATAGGTTAATATATAAACCTAGATTGTAAGGTATAATAACTTAAAATAAACTAAGATGGAATAATTATATATATATATATATAAAATACATAATCCAGAAATTTATTTTAAACACAAAATTTGTCGTAATGAACTATTTTGTATTCAATTTTATAATTTGCCATAAGCAACACAATTTCTATAATTAATTTTTTTTTTTTTTTCACAAAGTTGTGTACGAAAAACTATATTTCTAATACCTTTGTTCCTCATACTTTCACAAACAACATTCATATGATTATTCTCATTTTCAAATTACATATTTCTTGCATATATATAGATTACCTACATTTGAAAATGAAATCAAAATGATGGGTAGTAAAATATAACTAGTAAAATGTAACTAGTAGTTCAATGTTTTGTTCTTGTTCTACGTTATCCAATAGTTATACACTATAGATTATTACAACTAATATATATAACTATAAAATATAATAACCTACACAAAGTAATTTACAAATCACACATTAACATTTATTCCCCCCTCATATTTTGGATTTCATCCTTGTAATCAATTTATAAAGTGAATCAATTGACTAAGCATGTTTTAAAACATGTGTTAGTTTTTTCAATGAATTCTACTTTTGTATCCAAGCCTATTTGAACATAAACATGCTGAATTTGTGTTTCAAGAACATCGGCTATAGATTCAATCGCCATTGATTTTTCAAGTGTTGGATGAGTATGTGATCCACAACTTCTAAGCTTTTCCTAGAAACTCGACATATATCCTTTTGATACCCAACTTATAACCTTTAGGGTTAAAGTTTTGTAATTTCCACTTGTGTTTAGGGTTTTAAGTGTTCAATTCACATGTCTTTTTTTCTTATCTCCTTCATTTTCCACAATCTTCTATTACTTTTACAAGGTTCATTTCTATCAAAGCGTTGTCAAAACATTAAAGTTATGAATGGCCCCTACTAGTTAGTGGATTTTTCAAAGGAATAATTTCTTATTAGGGGAGCATGTGAATCTAGATCCAAGTGAAGAACTCCAAGAAGGTATGTGGTTTTGGAACTTCTTCCTTCAACAAACTTCTTTCTATTTGCATTTTGGGTGAAAATGCACACTAGTTGTCAACATTGGAAGGAATTGTGAAAGAGCAACTAGCTCTTGCTCTTGGGCATTAGTCACTTTGTATCCACATGCATTTTGTTTCCAAGGTGGGGGAGGACAAAAAATTTCCACATCTATGGCTTTTGTGTATTGTTGGTCATTTTGTACCCACTTGCATTTTGTTTCCGACGCAGAGGAGGACGAACGGTTTTTAGCATTTGTGGTGATTGTTATTGGAACTTTTGGTATATTGTTTGGTCTTTGTATGATTACAAAACTTTTTTGTTCCAAGTTGTAAGAGGTTTTTGGCATCTATGGTGACCGTTGCTAGAATTGGTAGCTTGTTTGGTCTTTGCCCAATTACGAAGTTTCTTTATTCCAAGTTGTAAAAGGTTTTCAACATTTGTGGTGATTGTTACTAGAACTAGTAGCTAGTTTGGTCTTTGCTTGATTACGAAACTTTTTTGTTCCAAGTTGTGAGAGGTTTTTGGCATTTGTGGTGATTGTTGTTGGAACTCACAACTTGTTTAGTCTTTGCCCAATTGCAAAGCTTTTTTATTCTAAGTTGCAAAAGGTTTTCAACATCTATGGTCATTAAGAGAAAAAGGCCACTTTCTAACCAACCAATTTTCGATTGCATTTCAGGCTCAACTTGCCCTTGATTACATAATTATATTTATTTCAACAAATTCCACATGGCCTGTTTTACACCTCAACTTAGTCGACTTTTTGACTAGGTTGGTAAGTGTACAATGTTGACCATCATTGCCGATTGACCATTGATTTTTATTTTTAATTAATAAATTCACATTTGAATTATAGTGGAGAAATCCATTAAAATTTTTTGTTAGGCTCTATCATGTCGATCGTTGCACTATCTTGGTTAGCCTTGTTTATGGATGGATGAATGTTTGAAAATTTGATGGATGAAATAATGTATGTGTTTTCCACTATAATTCAATTTTAATTTGACTTTATGTTCAACTTAATTGCGACTTTTTTACAACTTTGTTGTGACTAGTTTCCAATTTTGGTAATTTTAGAACCCTTGAATCTTGAAGTCAATAACTTTCATTACATTGCACCTTGCCACTAGAAACCCTAAGTTGGAATTTTTTTAATTTCATGGTGTCCAAATGTGATAGAACATCAGAAATGGGAGAACACAAACATTTTCGTCTAAAGTCATTGGGCATGGTATTGGAATGGTTAAAAAATGTGGAACATTAAGTTGACATGTCCTTGCTTATTGAAATAAATGTTGATATCTTAGAATTTCTTCCTTTGGATTGTCTTTGAAGGTTAACTTGCATTGATTCTTTGAGTAATAATGACTCCTCCCAAAAGAAGAGCATTGCACCAACATTGCTTGGAGTGGTTGGTGCATTTGGCATTGCCCCTCGTGCATCTAACACATTTCCATATTCATTTGTGGTAATGTACTCCCAATAGGTGTTTAAGAACACGTGTTTGCTCCATGCCTCCTTATGCAATATAACCTTTCACCATGGGTTGGAAGAATCATTGGAATAAAAAACTTATTAGACTTGTGATGGGAAGACAAATAGTCCATTGCCATTCACCAACATATGTCAAAAGTTGGCCATTAAAATTTTTACCTCATCTCATTCATAAGTTGGACTACCCCAATTATATAATTATGGTTAGTAATAAATAAATATTAATTAATTAATAGTTAACTATTAAAATAATTAATTATTCATGAGTTAAAATATTTAGTTAATATTAATGATTAATTAAAAGTAATTTATTATTTCAAATTAATTAAAAAATTATAATCAATATTTAGGAATTACCTATTGGTTAATAATTGATTTTGCTAGATAGTCAATTTAAAGCCTTATTATTTTATATTTAACTAGTTGATCACTAAAATTTTAAAAATTTTATTTATAAAAATAAAAAACATTTTTATTTCAAATTTTTAATAAATAGATTATATTATTATTTTATATTAATTTCCAAATAATTAAAAAATTAAAAAATTACTGATTAATTTGATTTGTGAATTAAATAATTATTTCTTAAAATACTATGTATTTGCACACATGACATGCACCAAAAGTTTAAACATGTGGTTTAACTAAGTTTAACCTAAATGCCTCATTGCTTAACCTTAAGTGTATTTTTGGTGTCACATTAAACATTTAATTAGCCTTAGATGGTTAGCCCTAATTTAACCAAGTTTAAACACCATGTATGTTAACTGAATTAATAAGAATTAATTATTAATTATTCACCTAAATTAGGATAATTATAATATTATTAATTATTAAAATTATAAAATATAACAGGCCTCGTTTAAAATTAATTACAATTTAACATTTGAAAATAATAATGTTATTATATTAATGTATGTATTTGTCCCAATCTTTATGGTTAATGCAATATTTAAATAGATAATATTATTAAAGTTTTATATTTTTATTAATTTCATTATAATAAATTAAATATTTTTATGAAAATTATTCCATATTAGTTAATATTATCTACAATAATTAGTAGGCAAATTAAACTAATTAGTTATTATAAGTAGTTGTTGTTGTAGTCCAGTTTGTAATTGGATATTAAGTACCTAGAACCACCCAACATTAAACACAAGCCTAAGGACCATTGCAAACTTTAATATTTTCTTTAATTTTAAACCAAATCAATAATGATCTTTAAGTCATTAGAAATGAAATTTGAAGGATTACAAATTTTCTCTAAACACCAAAAGCAAAGGGACAAAGAAGAAAACATGAGAAGGAGGAAAAAAACATTTGTGATACTTTGTTTCAATTTTTTGAAGAAAAAACCTTAACCCTCTTTAGTTTCAAACCCCATATCTTTTTCATTTTTTGTCAATTTTAAGCAATCTAAAAACTTATGACTAGGGATATACAATATTTTTTTTGTCTTCCAAATGCAACAAAACAACAACAAAATTATCTCAACATTCGAAACTATGATATTTAGTTTCAAATGTTTTGAAAAATTTGTAGGTAGACCTATGGTGCATTATAGTTACACTCTAGTTAATATTAAACATTTAATTAACCTTAGATGGTTAACCTTAATTTAGCGAAGCTTAAGCACCATATAATAAGAAAATTAGTTGTAATTTAATCAATATTTTGTTTCAATTATTTTGAAGAAAAATTAAAACCCTCTTTAGTTTCAAACCTCATATTTTTTTCATTTTTAATATTTTTTGAATGATTTAAAAACCTATGGGTGTATGAACTAAATGTTTACAAAACTTCTTTAAAATCCAAATGTAACAAAACAATGACAAAAGAACTTAATATCAAAATCCAAAATTATAACTTAATTTCAACTAAGGTAAATAGGTCTACCTCCATACATTTAAATTTCAAAGGAAGTCAACTTCTTACACATTGCTCCCTTTTTTTTGTTAAATTAAATTTTGTAGCCTTCCATGTAACATTTCCAATGTTACAAAAAACATTCAATTTGGTCAAAGAAAGAAGAGGATATGGGTTGTTTTGTGTAAAGGGGTTCATTTTTCGGGATAAATTTGTTTAAATAGTTTATTTTGAGTTAAAATTGTTTTGTCATTGTTTAGTTACATTTGGATTTCAAAGAAGTTGTGTAGATTGTTAGTTGACACACTCATAGTTTTTTAAATCATTCAAAACGAACTTAAAATGAAAATAATATTGCCTCTCAAACTAGAAAGGTTTAAAGTTTTTTTCAAAAAATTTCAAATAAAAAATCACAGTTTTGAATTTTGAGATTAAACTCTTTTTTCGTTGCTTTGTTGCATTTGAAGTTCAAAGAAGTATTGTGGTTCATTAGTTGTTGCACCCATAACTTTTTAAATCACTCAAAATGAACTTATAATGAAAAAGATATGGGGTTTCAAACTAGAGAGGTTTAAAGTTTTTTTCAAAATATTTGAAACAAAATATCACAATTTTGGAATTTGAGATTAAATTATTTTCTTAATTCTTTGTTGCATTTGAAGATGAATGAAATATTGTAGATTGATATTTGGTGCACCAATAGTTTTTTAGATCATTCAAAATAGACCTAAATTGAAAAATATATGGGGTTTCAAATTATAAAGGTTTAAAGTTTTTTTCAAAACACTTGAAACAAAACATCACAGTTTTAGAATTTGAAATTAAACCATTTTCTCATTGCTTTGTTGCATTTCAAAATCAAAAGGATATTGTAGGTCACTAGTTGGTGCACCCATAGTTTTTTAGATCATTCAAAATGGACCTAAAATGAAAAAAATATGGGGTTTCAAACTAAAGTTGTTTAAAGTTTTTTTTCAAAACATTTGAAACAAAATATCACAATTTCAAATGTTGAAATTAAAATATTTTCTCACTATTTTGTTGCATTTGGAGTTCAAAGATGTATTGTAAATCACTAATAATGCACCTATAGCTTTTTAGATAACTCAAAATGGACTTAAAATGGAAAAGATATGGGGTTTCAAACTAGAGAGGGTTTTAAAAAAATTCTTCAAAACATTTGAAACAAAATATCAACTAGAATGGAACTATAATTTTTATACAATATTGTTTGTCATAACTTCTAGGTTTGTAAACTACAAAATGAAGTTGGCACCTAGGACAAATTAATAAGAAAAGTTTGAGCTTCAAAGCCACGTGGTAAAAGAAAGGATTATTTCAAGCCTACTTATCTACCTTAAACCTAAGTAGCACTATGGTCTACTTATTTAATTAGGCTTACCTAACTACCTAACTAGGTTACGTTAAGGAAGTTTATATAAATAAGTAGGCCTAATAGGTAAATACCTATTTACTTATTTCTTGGTGGACCTACATATCTAAACCTAAGCCTACACCTAAATTTTTAGGTAGGGACACGTGTCAACAAACTATTGTTTAAATTCTTTACCTAGACATAACTATGAGTAGGGCCATGTGGCAACAAACTATCGGTTAGACTTTTTTATTGGTCTAGTTATAACATAGTTGAAATTACAATTCGATGACCTAGTTAGAATGTAGTTGAAATTTCAACTAATTCTTTTATGACATCATGGTTTGTTAGCGGATGAAATTCATCCAATGGGAGGTTACCCCATATGACAATTCTTGAAGTTGGAAAATAGTTGAAAGTTCAACTTTGAAATATGATAAAGGTGGATGAGCTTCATCTAGAAGTTGAAAATGTTCCATTAATTAAAATGGTCCGTTGTTATCAACTAAAATCTTGTCACTTCAATGTTGGTTGAAAAATTGACACGTGTAAGTAGGCTTCGACTACGTTGTGGGTTTGATTCAACATTATCAATTATTTTGGTAGGCAGTTGAAAATGTCATTTTGAATTGAAGAAAACATTTTACAATTGGAAGTGACATTTTCAACTTCAAAATGTTGTTGAAACATAGTCAAAACCATAGTTGAAAACCTTGGTTTTTCTCCTAGTGGACGATTATTGTTAGAATTGGTAACTTGTTTGGTCTTTGAGTAGTTACAAAACTTTTTTGTTCCAGGTTTTTGACATATGTGGTGACTACTACTAGAATTGATAGTTTCTTTGGTTTTTGTTTGATTGTAGAGCTTCTTTATTCCAAGGTGCAAATCTATTCAAAGTAATGTTTGTAAAGCAGCAAGGATAAGGGAAATGCTTTCAACTTCTCCACTTTCAACACCTTTGTTGTGTTTGTTGTATTTTCATCTATTGGAGTTATATACTATTATAATTCTCACCAAACATCACCAAACATTTGATGAAATGAAGTTATTTGATTATCTCATTTCTTCTCTTCAATTTTATTTTAAATCAAGAATGTTGGGGAGATTTTGAAAATGTAACAAACAGTTGAACAAGTTTATTTGTTTATTCTTTTCATGGAACTCTAAACCATAAATTTCAATCTTGTCCTTAAATCCAATAAAAAATGTATCCTATAATCTTTTCACAAGTTTTTTTGGTTATTGATTTAGGCTTCAAGTAAATCTATGATTAGTTCATAGTTTTTGCATTTTTTTGCTCGACTTCTTATTGAGTTGTTTACTTGTGCTAGATTATTCTACATCTCTTATCATGAACACCATGAGTGTTCATGACATTAGTTCTAATGAGGATGTCCTTCCAGATTCTACAAGTTATGGCAACAATAGTTATGGATATGTGCAAGTTCTTTACCACAACCATTTAAAAATTTCAGGAGTTGTTGATGTTGAAGTGTTTAATGGTGCATACATCACCAAAATGCACCTAGAGAATTTGCAAAACAACGGTTGTTTTAGAAGCCACACTAATGCACTTTGCTCACGTGGGCAATTTTTAAAAATGAATACTAATCAACTTGTGGATTTGGAGCATAACCAAATCATGAAATGTGTCATCATATGTCACAATGATTTTGTTGGTCTTGAAATCCTAGCCATGCACATTGGGTGTAAAAAAGGTTTGATTACATATACCATAAGTCTAATGGCCTTACAATTATGAAAAAACATATTGATGTTTACCATTCTGCTCTAGTGAAGAAGTTGGTAGAAGATCCCAAAATTGCCTTAGTGAAAGCTCTGACACTTGATTGGGAGGCTAGTAAGAAGAGGGTTCATGTTTCTCCATCTATAATATCCAGGCTTTTTCTTACTTATAGTATGTTCAAAAAGGGTGACCCAACACAAGTGGGTTTCTTGGATGATCTTATGTTGCTTTTGGTTAAGGGGTTTTAACAATCCCTTTAATGCCTATGAGGATTGTTGAATTGATATGGCTCTAAAGGTTGTCATATAGGTTGTGTTTGCAAGTTATTTTCCCATCAAGGAAGGTTTTTGTTGAATCTATTTTACCTAGCTCAATAAAAAAGACCATGACCATGTATGTGTATCCAACATTGGTTAATTGTGTGTCTACCATTTTTACATTTGATCTATGGATGTTGAAAGGAGCACATGATATTTTTGTTGTGGTTGTGAACTTTATCTCTAGCAATCAGGAAGCAAAGCTTGTCACTATTGGCCTCTTTAAAGTTAGTGGCATAGGTGGCATAACTATGGCTCCAAAATTGCAATTGGTAACCGTTGGATAAATTTTTTCTTATTGAAAAAATAATTACCTACATAGAGGATGAAGGCTCTAACTTGTAGGTCTATGCAAATGCTCTAAATTTTGTTGTATTTTGTAGTTACTTGGGGTTGTTGGAGTTGTTTGATGGCTCATGTTTTGGCCATGCACTTTCAAAGGTGTGTATTAGTTTGAGTTATGCATCTATAAAAGTTGCTCAAGGTGCCATTCAAAAATGTGTTACATGGCCCAAAAAATTGGGCAACGACATGCAAGCATGGATAAGGCTTGCATTGATTTTGGATTAAGGCCCAAAAATTTAAACACACTTGTGAAGACATGATCAAGGTTTATTTGTATTTTTTGTTCTATTTTGAAATCTTGGTTCATATAATTGCCTTTTGTGTGGTTGAAGGGTAGTTTGATTTTGTTTGTTGTTCATTGCATGTTGCAAGCCGTGTATTGTTATTTCAATATGCCTTGACTTTTTGGAGCCCAATTGCATTATGCTACAACAACCACCAATTAGTGGCACCGCAAAGTTGTGAAAATTTTGTCCCTTATTATTTCTGGTTATGTTTTGAACCATAGTCGTGGACATTGGTGTGTTGCTTGTTGATTCTTTAAAATTTATCATATCCACTTGTTCGGACATCCACAAAGAGCTAGCCTTCCAAACTATTCCTGAAAACCTTATTGAAGAGGATGTGTTTGAATATGAGTTGAAGGAGTTCATGGTTTGAATGAAACTCCACATTCTTGAAGTTTTTCTACCCTTTATTTTTAATCTACATTCTTTTGAAAATAAAAAAATCATAATATGTTGGCTTTAATGCTTGATCCAAGGTTCAAAAGCATGCAACTAGGTACCATGTATTTGGGTCGTGAAAATGCTGTTGCAGTGGTTGCTAAATATGATGAAAAACTATTGCTGCCTTTATTAATGGAAGCAAACAAGTTGCTAATGCCTAATAAGGTTGAAAAGGCTTATGATCTTTAATCACAAGGTGATTCTAAAAGTTTATTTCAAACCACAACATCAACAATAGATACATGCAAGGACAGTGTATAAAAGCTTGTTGGATTTCGATGATTTTTTATGGATGTAAAAAGTTTCAAATTTATGTTATGTTGATGGTGCAAAGAAAAACATGTTTCTAATTGTTGCTCTTTTGGCATGGCATATTGTTGGCATCACAACAAGCCAAATTGAAAAAAAACATGAATTTTCCATTGCTAGAATTTTGACAACACTCCAAAGATCTCGTTTACAAACAAAAATTTCGAACAAATTAATTTTTGTCAACAAAAATTGACCATTTGACTTGCAAATTGGTTGTGTGAAACCCATTGACCTTGCATTTGCTTGTAAATTGGAATCAAATTTGAGAATGGAGTTGGAAGTTGAATTCCATGATGATGAAGTTGATCACGACGATTTTTTAAACTTAAATGAAGTTTTAAAGTCATTTTTTCCTTTGTGCATGCAGTTGGTAATTAATTGGCCTGCATGTGCTTTGTTAACAATTTGTTGAAGATGATGAATTGAACCATCTATCTTGGGGTTTAGGATTTTAAGCAAATGCATTTACAATTTTGCAATATGAGGGGGTCAGTAACTTTTTTATGCCTTGTAATTGTGTCCATGTCTAATACTTATATGTCAAAGTTTGATGCTTATGTGCATTGTGTTTGTGTTTGATGCTTCAATGTCAACGTCAATGTCCGAATCTTCTTATTTTGTTTTCGTCTATGTATAATGCTTTAATGTCAATGCCATTGTTAGATGCCTATTCCATGTTTACATTTGTGTTTGATGCTTCAATGTTAGTGTCATTGTCAGATGTTTATTTTATGTCTACATTTGTGTTTGATGTTTCGATGTTAGGTCATTGTTAGATGTTCATTTTATGTTTACATTTGTGTTTGAGGCTTCAATGTCAATTTGAGACATTTATTCTATGTCAATGTCAAATGTTTATTTTGTGTCTATGTCTAACGCTTATTTTGTGTTTGTTTAATATTTATTCGATGTTCATGTTTGTGTATATGTCTAATGTTGATTCAATTTTTATGACCATGTTTGTGTCTGTATTTAGTGTGTGTTGTTGGAATGTATGTGTTTATTGTTTGCTACTTTTGGATCTCTTGAAAGTCTAATGTTTGTGTCTGTTTTTTTATGTTTGATGAATTTGATGTGTAATTCATTTATCTTGGGTCTTACATGTTCTTTGCTACTATGTGTTTGGTAAGTCAAAGTGTCAAATCTAATGGTAACTTGTAGTTTTCAAGGATGTGACTTGAGGGCTGGGTTGGAGTGAAGTTGGAATAGAGGAGGAGTTTCTTTAAATCTTAAACCTTTTATACATGGCAAAAAAAATTCATTCTGATTCACATTTCTAGGAGAGTTTAAAGTTTAGTTGTAAGTAATATTCATTGTAGAACTTTCAAAAATCATCACAACCCTCTTGAGGTTGTTTGTTATTTTTTTGACAATTTCTTTTATGAGTAAAATTGCAAATACTCAGGTTCCTTATTTGTCAAAGACCTGAGCTTATAACCTGACTATACCCGTCCAGGTTTTGGCCAAAGAATCATGTCATATATCAGGCCATCACTATGTTCTTGGAACCCACACCTGTGATATTTTTAAAAAGGTAAAAATGCAAATATTTGGATTTAGGTGATTCTTTTAAAAAACAAATCCCCTAATGCCCGGACCCAGTTGATACATGAAAATCAAATACTCACCCAGCACTGGTAGGTACCAACCAAGTAACACTGGAAACAAAAAAAGATAGTTTGAAAATGATTGAAAAAAAATTGAACATATTTTCTCGTATTAATGTGTAAAAATATGATTAAAATTACTTGAATTTTTTTTTTTGTATATACTTGATTGTGCTTTCATCTCTATTAATTGTATAGTTATTGTTGAATGTTCCATCCTTCAAAGAAGTCCTATGACAATTATTGAATTGAAACAACAAATCAAAGATATTGTTGTGATTATGTAAAATTAATGTGACCTATGCTGTTGGTTCAAGTATGAACATGACTTTACAATTGCTTTAAATGTAAACATGGTCTTAATAATAGAAGACAATTGTGAAAAAAAAGTTTTAAAATTTAGATTAATTTCTTGTGACAAAAATTACTCAAAATTTATTATCTCCTTCACCACCTTATGTCTAAAAATTACAAAAAATCCCTTGCAAAAAATCTCCCTCATAAAGAAGAGATTTCTAATAATATTGCCAACAACTTGCCACAATGATCCTTAGATTTTTAGTTTTGATTTGAGTGAAATTTCAATGATGAAATTGTTCGATTCATAGTTCTTGCATGGTAAGTCTAAACATTAGCAAACCACCTTCAACACAATCGTAGTACTCATGGAGAGCTTTCCAACAATACCTAGAGCACATATAGGTGTTTTGTGGTTTGGGAGATCTCAATGTGACAAAGAAAAGAAACTCCACATACAAAACAAACAAACAATCTTCATTAATAGATAGATATCATATTTGCGGTGTAATTCCACATTCGAACAAATTATCAAATCTAGACTAGTCTAAATGTTAAAAAAAAATTCAAATTAACACAAGTTATACAAGAATGATTCCATTTCTTTACACATAATTTCAAACTCTTGAGTCCGTGCTTGAAAGTCTAAAGCTTGCTCACCCCAAACACTTTTTACAAATCTGCAAGGCTTCATCTCCTCCACACACATCCCCTGTTTATCAATTTAAACATATAATCTCTACAACTAATCAAGATATGGAGTGAACTAAAAAATGAGTTTAACTGTACTAATCTTCCATGCATATAATGCACCACCATTCATGCCAAACATGGAAATAGATGTCTCATTGAGAAATCTTCATCCTCACAATTGAGAAAAGAGAAAGCAAATTTTCAAATAGAACTTCATGAAGTCACAAAAAAATTCACTTCTTCATTGGGTCACAAAAATTTCCAGAGATGGATAGACAAAGGACCGTATGACACTGAGGACGAGAGGCTGAAAATAGGGCACCAATCACCACCTCCCAAAATAACAAGACCTGGACAACTAGATAGAATTATGGGATAGCAGAAACAGGAGGCAGTTTGGTAGCTGGTTTTGTTCTGCTGGTGGCATCAGAACTCCAATTCTATCTGCTTCAATTATGTGAAAAGAGTGGTCCCATGATCAACTTGATTTTTCTGTAGCATTAATTTCCACAGGTTTGGTGTTTCCAAAATAAGTCAGAAATCAAAGTTGAAAACATAATTGAAAGCATGTCTTGTCCGCATGGAAAAGTTTTGCAGAAGTTTGAATGGTCACTTACCTTGATCAAAGCTCGAGAGGCACAGCGCAACAAAGGCCAGCGCTCCAGCTGAAAAGCGTCTCGTCCCAAACTTCAACGCAACCCATAAGTGATGATTCCTTGTAATCTGAAAGACTAGTTGTCCCAAAACTGCTATTGTCCCTGCCAAATTGCCAATGTACCTACATGGATTCTGACAACAACACATGAAAACAGAATATAATTTACATGAAATGGGAAAAACTTCTTGAACAGTTCTAGTCCCTGATTGATTGCATCTGTAAAATCTGAACAGGCTAGGTATAAAATCCCCTAGGTTTACTCCAATAGTTTTTCCTCCGAGTTCCTGAGCCCTGCTTTGCACATGTGCAGCGCTCCCTTGTTGCCCGCGAAAAGTTCTGTGGCCTTGGTCGATGGATCCCTTCCTGATGCCAGCCTCTCCAGATGGGTCGCACAATTATTATCAGAAAAGTAGACTACCTGGACAGAGATCAGGCGTGCACTGGGATTCGGAAACTAACCGACTGACAGGTAACATGATCTCGTGGCAAGATCTCTTTGCAAATAACACAGCTAACGAGGCCTGCGCGCAATACCAGATATCATAAAAGAAATCAACAATGTCAACACATGTGAATACAGATCCACTTATAATTAAATGGGTATCGGTACAACTGCACTTGTCAGCAGCTGCATGTCCAAGGTTAAATCTCCCAGTCTGATAAAAAAGTCGCTGCAAGACCCATCATCATCGTCACCTGTTCTGCCCCTGCATCTCCAATAGTTGCAACACATAATATATAATATAAAACTGTTAAGTACTACTGTCGAAACTCGAAACCCTGGAGAAACTCTGATCAAGTTTGAGCACGACTTCTTCATCATCGACAGAAACCCCAAAGACCCATTAGAGCTCTAGAGCACAGGGTGAGTCTAAGAGATAGACAGTACACTCAGGCCCTTCAGAATGATGAAAGCAGATCAGCTGCAGCCTCACTAGATAAAAATGCAACCCATGTTGGTTGGTGAATATTCTTAAGAACTGGGATGATCAGTAAGTACAAGATCTTCAACTCTAAAAGCAGATCATCATCACGTCTTGTCAAATCTGATGGCGATTATAACAGACGACGGACCTAGAAAGAAACCCATAAGCCCCACATTGACAGAAAGCACAGGTCTTGAAAGCTGGTTCAAGAGAAAGCTCTGCTGCCCAGGACATCATGTTCAATGTTGTAACATGGAGGCTTCTCTGGAGAAAATGCGCAGAACACATGTATCGTGACGAGGACTAGTGCCAAAATGTTGATCTACAGTTTACTCATTGTAGAAGAAGCGGAGATGATCAGTGACATCTGTAATAGCAGCAGCGACGAGACAGAGGGAGAGAGAGGTACTAAGCTTGCAAAGAACAAAAACAAAAACGGCACTAGTTAGTTCTAATTCTAACACGGCGGGCGGCCGACTCTTCTATATGCTTCTTATATTACGTTTGTTGTGTCCTGCAGCAGCTGTGGAAAGAAACATGCTGATATAGCAGGTATTGTAATTGTAAGTACTAGTCTTGTTTCTTCTTTCTAGGATGAGCCTTTGCAGAGGCTGACTGGATACTTGAGCGCATTCTTCTGCAGCTTACGCAGAGCTGCTGTACCCAGGTCTATATCGCACACATCGGCTAGACGTACTAAATATAACAACACATCCGACAGCTCTTCGCCTAAATGCTCCTTATCCGCTTCATTCCAGTCCGCTAGCCCCCTTGGTACCTCTCCTTTCCACTGGAAAATCTCGGAGAGCTCCCCGACTTCTCCAACCTGCAGCAGCAGAACAACAACAATATGCAGGCATATGTTATAATGAGCATTCCACCTGATGAGGTGCTGTTGCTGCTCGCCCGCTCTCATTGTAAACCAGAACTCTGGTTGCTGTTGAATCATCATACACAAGATTTCCGGGAGATCTATGCTATATAGAAAGCGCTTCACAGACGTCCTCGTGATGCAGATTCCTACAACAGGACAAGGCACAGGAACCTCCTGCCTTAGGCAAATCAGAATTCCCCTCATCTCTTCAGACCTGCTGCAGCCGAGAGGAATTCCGTCTCGATGAAACGAGTTTTGTGAGATCTTCGCAATTCTTTGTAAGATATTGCGCAAGTTTTTTGGAAGCTCTTCGCACGTTCTTTGTAAGATCTTCGCAAGTCCTTTGTAAGATCTTCACAAGTTCTTTGTTCACCGAGAGAGAGAGAACAACTTCTTCATCTTAGTTGCAAAACGCATGATTACTGGATGATTGCATGATCCACACAAAGAAAGCTCAGTACGAGCAGTAATATTATTACGGTTGGCCCGGCCCGAGCAGCTGCTGCATCAATGACGATAACAACTTTGTTTTATGGTAATACATACAATCTTGCATTTCTAAAACCGATCCAAGAAAAACAAGAGAGAGTCACTGGAAAGAAACATACGAGAGCCAGCAACAGATTCCGCGGGCTATGAAACTGGTCCCACTCACGATCCGCGGCAAAATCTGCCATATGCGTTGCCAAGTCCGTCAACGCGACGGGGTTACGCGGGCCTCCTCCTCCTCCTCTTTCTCCTCCTCTTTCTCCTCCGCCTCCTTTCCCAGCAGGCATTTCTTTGCTGATCAGCTCCCTGTCAGCTTCAATATCGTTCATGAGTCCTCCTCCTCCTCCTTTCACACCCCCGTTGATCTCGGTCTCAAATCCCGTCATAATGGCAACTCCCTCTTGTGATATCAGGAAACGAGGAAACCGAGGTCGAGGGACAAACAGAAAAAAACCCTGAAGGAAGGATGCGCTTATAAGTATGAAGTACACCTAGCTGTGTGCAGTCGATCGTTCCACAGAACGAGACACAGCACAAGGAAACAAAAGAGAGAAACAAAGAGAGGAACAGGTCGAGATCACAAGCTAGCTGAACCGGACTAGCGGCTAGTCAGTCTAGAGCGAGGGAGAAAAACTTCTTGTATGGCAAAGATCGGTGTAGAAGTCGACTAATAAGCTGGAGCTTTGATTCTTATCCCCTGACAACAATAACAACAGAACACCTCAGGATTTTGATAACCAAGAACGATACAAGGCGAATCGGGGAGCCGAGATGACGAGGAGGAGATTAGGGACACCATAGCAGCAGCAGCAAATCAAGCGATGCGACGGTCATGTGAGGATATAATGCGCAGCAGAGCTGCTACTCGGCCTGGTGCTAGCGCTGGTAGCGTAGTAGTAAGACTTGCTGGTGATGGCGCTTGTTGCTTTTTGTTGTTGTTGTTGTCGGTCTTCCTTGTGAGTTCCTCCTTTCTTCTTCTTCTTTGTGAGTTCTGCTTCTTTCTTCTTCTTCTTCGTCTTGTGTTGTTGTTGTTGCATGGGAGTGGAGAGGATAGAAGAACATGCGGCGATGGTGGCAGGTGGCAGCAGCAGCAGCAGCGTAAGCTGCTTGTGTAAGAACGCGCATTGGCTGGCCCGCGACGCGACAGAGACAATGCGCCGACATTCTTCCTTCGCGGGCGGGCGGGCGGGCGGGCGTAAGGAAGGGACGGCGGCAGCGGGATGGCGAGACAACACGACGGTTTCGCCACGGTACTCCCCCCCCCCCCCGGGGGGGGGCCGCTGGGGGGGTATTTGATGTACTTATACCCTCTGGTTCTGGGTACTTGAATTTGTTCCAGAATCGAAGAACCGCCAGGTCCGAGTATTTTGAAAATGAAAATAATAATAATATCAGATTCAAAGAACGGCCGGTTCCAGTTTTGACATCCAAAAGTTCAAAGAACCGTCAGGTCTCAGGGAAGAACCGACAAAGACCCAATTATTTTGTATAAAAAGCGAGAATTGTGCTCAGATACAATAAATAACCGGATATTCAATTGTTGATAGCCATGGTTAAATATCAAACCATGTAGTTGGTTTTTGATAACCGTGATGATCAATTTTGACACCTCACCTGATACCCGACAAGGGTTTGGTGCAATTTCTAATACCTACCCCGCTCTGGTGAAAATATTTTCTTAACAAAATGAACTGAAAAGTGACCTTATATCTATATCAATATAATAAACATAACCGGCTGGTAATAGGCCTGTGCCTCACGCTCCTTTTGGCTTCGACTACCTGAGTTTTAGCCATGACCCATGAGTGGCCTAGTACCCGGTTGCCCTGCCTCATAACCTTGTCTCCGCACTCCTCTGGTGCTAGCGATTGGCTCGTCATTGTAACTCGTGGTGACGACCAACAAACCTTGAAAACACAAGCAATTGGCATCGGTTGGTTCGTAACCAAGTAAGTGTGTGTCCAACACTAGTAGCAACCAGTTATGTTCCGTAACTAGCTTAAGTACGAAGCCCGGTTATATTGCATATAATCTCACCACTCAATGTGGCTCAATCATGTGTAAACCTGGCGGTTCTCACCGGTTACATAGTCCATAACCGGTCGGTTGTTAAGGGTTTAATGTGGGCATGCCTCATGGACATGGGGTATAACTCGTAACCCATGTGTGCTATGTTGCCTAATTGGCTCAGGTGATAACTGGGGCTGCCTGGTTGTTGCTTTTTGTCTAAGTTGATTATCAAAAAAAAAAAAAAAAAAAAAGGTTTAAAATTGAGACTTGCCGGTTATCAATCTCATTGTCAAAGTAATACCCTCGATTATCAGTTTTTCTGGGTTTTTCTTTTTGAGGTAATAATCGTTGGTTATGCATAAGGGTTGGTACTCCAATACATGGTCAAGAATCGCTGGTTATAGTGTTGATTATATATCATTTAAATTTTTAAAAATTATTTATTTTTAAAAAACTCAATTTTAAATTTTATTTATTTAAAAAATTATTATTAAAAAATAAAAAATTATTTTTTATGTGTTTCTATTTTCTACCATAAACATGCTTAGTGTTTTTAGGATTAATAACCTACCTAGATGATAACTAGGTCATCTACCCATAGGTCATTAAAATTTGAAAATTCGATACATGCACTCTCATCATTCACGTGATGAGGAGACAAGGTTATTTACCAATCTTTTAAAAATCAATGTTTGGCTCATATATTATAAATACCCATGCCTAGACCCGACCAATTACCCAAGTAAAAAAAACTCAATAACCGACCAACATTGGTGATAACCTTGTCTCCATGTCAATGAGAGCGCATGCATGTTGCATGGGAGCACGTGTGCACAAGTGCCATAGTAACCATGCCAACTTGATTTCATGCATGCAAACACTCCATACCCGCCCAAGGATTCTCTACTATGCCCAATGGGATGCACTTGATGCCCCCTTCAACAATTGATTTTGTCCGACCTAACCAACTTCAGCTAGGGGGGTTATCAAACATAGTCTCACCGCATTCACAACTTCACTACACTTGCTAGCCTAGTAGCTCTTGCCAATTACCTAGTCCATTCCCTCTTATCATCATTGGGTCCCCATTCATGCGAAGGCCTTTTTAAATATTTGGTAGAGTTGGTGCTTATTATGCAAGGCCAAGAAAGCCTAATAAGGTTTGCTTGTCACCTTATCATCATAATAGGGTTTAGCAAGATCATTATTAGCTTACAAATTATTATTTTTTAAAATTATGCTAAAATTTGAAAATTAGTACAATTTATGATTATGGAAAATTATGAATAACTTACGCTTGAATACTTGTTAATAACAGGCCATTTTCTCAATTAACCGGCCAACACTATAGTCGACCCATTTATTTTCATTTTTGAACTATCATTACAATATTTTGTGTCAAAAAGAGGGGTTTGGGGGGGGGGGGGGGGGGGGGGGGGGGTGGTTTTTAAAAATTTTTAAATTTTAAAATTTTACCCTTTCAGTTGGAACTTTTTTTTTTAAATGGGACAGGAAGGGGGTGTGGAGACAAGGAAG
>Ga0116229_10000411_pt1 | contig 55971 bp, 40 predicted proteins | sample S1TSphgellanicum_3_FD_87313 | JGI IMG/M metagenome (GOLD analysis project Ga0116229, IMG submission 87313) | Host-associated microbial communities from peat moss isolated from Minnesota, USA - S1T2_Fc - Sphagnum magellanicum MG | ecosystem: Host-associated > Plants > Peat moss > Unclassified...
AATGTTATGACAAGGTGCTAAATGAAGAATTTTAAAGAATTTTAATGTGCAAAATGAAGAATGTCATAACTATGATGATGAGTTGCAAGCTTGTTGTCATCATCTAAAGTTAAAGGCCACACGAATTTTTAAAAATAAAAATGTCCAAAAATGATATTTATCTAGAAGATCGTTGAAGCTTGGAGGAGAGGTGGTGATGGTAGAAAAAGGCAAAAATTGTTCCATGGCACCTCCCAAACATTGAAAAAACACCAATGAGCTCCATAGCAAAACAAATTTTAAAGAATAACAATCTGCTCTTAGAACTTGTTGCTACATAAGAGCCAAAAAAGAAAAAGAAAAAGAAGCAAGCAAAAAAAGAAATTGAAAAAATGAAAAACCGAAATTAAAAAAAGAAAAATTGTGACCCAAAAAAAAAATCTAAGTTTTTTTTTTTCAAAACCCACCCAGACCCCAACAGTAGCTAAGTGGGGGGGGGGAGGGGAGGTGGGGTTGGAGGGTGGGTGTGAGATATGACAAAAAGTTTGCATGACATGTCTAGCATGCCCAATCAAAGGTCCTCTTTGCATGTCCAAAAGCACGATGTAGGTGCAATAGCTTGCTCACTTGATTGGCCTTGCCTTGGTTGGCAAGGATATTGAGCTTTTAAATTCATTTTAGAGTGTAGTAGCTTAAGGGATTTTGGCCCCTAGGTAATAATAGGTCTATTTTTAAATGAGGATTTTTGAAAGACAATATTTTTGGCTTGTGTTGAAACTTGAGATTAATTATAATATCTTGAAGGATTTTGGTCTCTTTGAGAGGAGTTTTTGAAGAATGTATTTTTGCATGGTGAAATATTTGAGATTCCATAATTCTTCTTTTGCCTTAAGATACTTTTTAATGTAGATGGCAAGGCCACATTGTAACACAAACCTTGTTTCATATCCTTTGCCTTTAGTTTTACTCTTGTAACCTATATATAACCAATCCAAAAGCGGGAGATTATGTTGATAACATATCTATTTTGAGATTGTCCAAAGCTTAATTTATTTTTGTGATGTTAGCCAATCAAAGATGCTTAGCACAAAGGAAAAGAAAAGAAATCAACTTTAGGGTCTTTGTAACTAATTTGTCACAATATATATATCCATATTCCCAACAATAAAATGGCTTGCACATTGTACTTTGGATGAAGTGCAACCTTAAATAAGGTGAAAATGAATTTGGACCTACATATTTGCACAACATATAGTGGGCTCCATAAAACCTTGTCACAAAGTTATGATTATTTATAATTGTTTAGCTCATATGCTAACATCTAAACTAGTGGGGACCATTATGCATACTCCTCATGTACAAAAGGTGTATTTAGTGGGCTGCTAAACCCTTTGTAAGATCACCCATCCTAATAATACTACATGGGTTTAACTTCAGAGTTCTTATGCACGACACTTGTGAAAAAACTATTGTTAAAATTTTAAATAATTTTGATATGTGAAACTCTAAATTCAATAACTCATGTGTGACCTAAAAACAATGTCAAATGTTTTTTATGGATGAAAGTAAAAAAACCCTAATTCAACTCTGTGATAGAGCTGTTGGAAGCGTGGTGTTTCAAGGGTGCCAAAAAAATTATTTTCTAGTTTTTTCTATTTTTGGCTTACTTTGTTGTTTTGCGGGTTATTGCAGAGTGATCTTGGTGAACTGGTTTCAGTGATGGAGCACAATCTTGGCTGCTCAATGGGCTGCTCTTTATGAGCTATGTGAACCACGGATTTGGTGGAAGATTGGTGGGAGATTTTAGGGGAGCGAAGGGAGGTGGAAAGGAAAAAAAATATATAAAGTTGGCTGAAAAGAAGGAACGTGGATTGTTGGCGAAGGGATGAAGCTAAGTCTCTAGATTTTATGATAATTAGTAAGTGTGGAGTTGATTTTGGAATTAGATTGTAATCGATTAAGAACAGAAGTTGATATGGACTTTTTCCTCATCAAGAACTCTGATGCTTGAAATTCTACTGTGCCAAGAACGTCATGAAGAGATTAGGAGGTCTAGCATTTTCCTTTTAGGGACCAACACAAAGGAAATGATGAGTGTGTCAAGGATTTCAAAAGTGGTTGTTGTGGTAGCATCATCTTTGATAGTTTGGGGGTTTTAATGTGAGTGTGCAATGTGTTCATTTTGAGAAGAAAGTACCTACTGGATAGTGGGAGCTCCGGGGATTTTGGGAACAAGGGGATATTATGAAGTGCATGAAATCACACTCACCTACTCTGTTTTGAGTCCTTGTCTAGTTTCTGAGAGGAATAATGTGATGATGTCGAGATTATATTTGTGGGATTTCTGTTGTTGGAATTTGAGTTGCCATTCTCATTAAATAACTAGTTGATTCCTTGAGAGGAAATCAAGAGAGAATTTGATCCCTTGAGGTCCATAAAAATAAGATAATAAAGTTTGGATGTCTTTAAGGATATAGATGTAAAGTTAATGTTTGTAATAACCTTATTTTTGTCTCAGGAAGATTTTAGATATTCATATTGAGTTTGTATACACAACATCAGGGATTTACACACATAGAAAACATCTCCCTTTTTTTTTTGCTGACACCTGATCCATTGGTTTAATAGTTATAAAATGACAAATGTGCACATGGCCTCATTGAATATTCTTTTACGATAACAAATGCAAAGTGGGGGAAGCCCATAATTTAGGAGGCTTTCAGCATGATTGCATTAGCCTTTTTCTTACTGGCTAAATTCACCAAATATATATACATATATTTGAATTTGAAGTGAATTTGGATGGTTTCAATTGTCAAAAGTGATAAATAATAATAAGAATTGCCAATTTTTTATATTTGGTTTTCAATGTGTAACCATAGTTGATTAAAGATTTTAGTTTCATATGTGGTTTATAGTTGTATTTGGTTAAATCATTTTAGGGATTATTAGCATTTAGGTCACATAACAAATTTTTTAAAAAAAAGTTGGTTCAAATTCAAACAAATTTTTAACTTGATTAAGTTTTCTTTAAAGTTGTATCCAATCCAACCTTTTTTTTTTTGGTTTGTTATTTTTATTTATTGTTATCCATGAAATCTAAAAAAAATTGATGAAACAACAAAACTCAACATGATATTGTTTTATTATGATTTACATTTAATGTAACTATGTTATTGGCAATTATCTTGCCTATTTCAAAATTTGCATTGGGAATAACATCCAAGACCAAACTTCATTTATCACTTTTGAAAATGCAAAAAAATCCTAACTATGGCACCCAATGCAAATTAATTTTGATCTATTTTGTAGACTTAATGAACAATTTCATCCCCTACACGAGGCAAAAAAATAAATCATTTTCAGCTTGTGGCATAGGTGACAAAAAAGATTAGTCACTAGATACATAGGTGGTGAAAATAAAAGCTTGATGACAAAAAATAAGTGGCTACAACCATTGCTTTCAAGTTGCCTTTAGGCAATTTTGAAAATAAGTATAAAGTTCATCTTGACATTTAGTCATTCTACTATATTTAAATATTTTGGATAATGAAATTCCAACCTTGTTGGTTTTTGGGTATGGATATTGATCTTGTCTTAATAATCTGGCAAGACCATGATTTTGTGAAGTGTTATGTAAATTTGATTTCAGAAAAATTTAATAACATCCAAAACTTATTACAATCATGGAAACCAAGGCCAAGACAAATGTTACATAAATCAATCATACCAACCTCTATCATTTGTTATCTAAACATTGACCCACATTTCAAAGGTAGGTGTGAATGGAAAGTTATCAAATGTGAAAAACCTTTGTGCATACATAACAACAATTAATTGCAAATATGGGTTCAAGTGATTACAAACTTTTTCAAAAAAGAAACTAAACTAAAACACTGTTAATCTTCAATAGATCCAAGATGTGAGTCATGACAATTTCTGCTAGCTTCAACTATTTTGGAAAAGTATGAGACAAGAGTTGAGAAGTGTTAATGACACACCACAAACGGGTGAAAGGATTACCAAACATGGGATGTGCCTTGTTAGTTGTTAAAGCCACCACTTTTGCCATTGTTTTAACATTGTTAGACTTCATGGTAATCTTGAAAAATCCTTGTTGCACATCCAGGTCCTAGGCTAAAAGAATAGCAAGCACCATCAAAACCGATTTGCCATCTATTGTAATTCCACATGGCCATGGGGTGCAATAGAAGGCTTTCAAAACCTCCAAGTGTCGAGGAAAAGCACTATATGCATGTCCTTACAACTAGTATTGAAGATAAACAACTCCCATGGCATCTAATACTAATTGTTCAAGAAATCGAACATCTAACTCCTTAATGACACCTACAACAACTTTTGCCATTTCTAGCTTCAACCCATCACAAAACCTTTTTAAAAATTGCATCAATTAAAAAAACAAAGAGATCCCAATATTATCTATTGAATTTGAACAACTACATCATGCATCCAACTAACCAATTCCATTAAAAAAGACATGGGAGAGTTAAAAGCTTGTGTTTGCACTCTACTTTGACCAATTGCACTACATGTGTAAATGTAGCTTATATCATAGGAAGCATTCTAGTTGTTTCCAAACAGATGACATTAGAATGTGCCCAAATTCTTTCGCCATTTAACACAAATGTTAGTTGTTGAATAAAATCCAAGTAATAATTAGTGACCCATTTCATGTGAATTTGCTAATGGTTACACTGAATCAAGACATAGAAGGACTAAAATTTGTCCCCTTGGAAGGACAAATTGTTATCACAATATAAGGTATACATTTGGCTTTGATAGACCTTCACAACATCTATGAAATCATAAATGAATGTATCTTTCCTCTAAGCAAACTTCAGAAGGGATTGCATTGCCTCCATCAAGGGAAGCATAACAACTAGCCCAAGTAACAAATGAATGTCCATAAGAAGCCCCATATTGACCTACAACAAAATGCCACATTCTCCACTAAAGAATGCCATACAAAAATATGGCTAGAACAATAAAAAGAATGCCATTAGAAATTTTCATTTTCCCTTCCGATAGATTGCCACAATAAAAACACAAATGCCATCAAAATTAGAGCATTGGTGATAAGGACCCAAAATGAAAAAAAATATTTTACCCATCTCTAGTAGAGTACTAGTGCATAATTATATACTTGTTGCACAAAATCAACATATGTTGTTTAAGCACAAATACCATTAGATTCAAACAAATTGGTAGGAAGAACCCAAAATGAATCCAAAGGTTATGCCACTTCAATTGTACATAATCAAAATTGCAACATTGGTTTAAAAAGCCCAAAATGGAAAAATTCTTTCTACCCATCTTTCTTATTACTAATGTAGAATTCTATATTGGTTTCAATTTCTAAAGATGTAATCAAATTCAAAGGAGTGGTATCAAAAACCCTAAATATATTCACCTCAAATGCACATATTCAACATTTGTTGTGATAGCATAAATGCCATCAAATTCAAGTAAATTGGTAGCAAGAACCCAAAATGAATCAAAAGGTTCTATTCATTTCAATTGTATATAATCAAAATCACAACAGTGGTAAAAGGCCCCAAATTTTAAAAAAAATTGTGCCCATTTTAATTGTATAGAAATCAACACCTAATGTTTTAGGTTTAATCAAAATCATGAGGAATACAATATATCAAATAACTACATAAACAATAAAATAATTTTAAAAACAAAAAAAGGTTTAAAATTGCAGACCTTTTGTTGTTTGGATAGAATTGAAATTAGCTTGCATGATTCCAAATAATGGCTTATATTAGCCATAATTTGCTTTCAGGGCTCTGACATTGACATCCAATAGGTCTTAACATTTTTTATGATGTTGTTCCCCTTAATTTCCATTATTACAGCAAGTTTTTGGAACCCAAATGTCGTTTCATGAGTGATTGAAATAATTGTATAGGTTTACCATGTATGCTTCAATGTGGGCAATGAACATCAAATTAAATAGAGACTAAACCGCAAGGTTAATCCTATGAACAACACAATGGACACCCATTGAAAATGGTGCCCATGCTTATCTAATTTACTTTGTAACTATTGTTTTACCCCTCGAAAAAATAGAAGCCCCATTTGCACCAAAACATAATTTTTTGCAACATCCTCCCTAATCAACTCCCCACCTTTCATCAATCTAGCCATGATGACTTCAATGAGATTATTAAAGCCATACCCATCCACAATCTTTTTAACACAAAGCAATATATAGGAACCCTAATCCCAAAATCAACCATGTAAACATGAACACATATCCATGAACCATTATTAATGGTTGTAACTCTATCACATGAAAAGGCTATGAATCTAGCATATTGAATGGCCTTGAAATGGCATCTTGAACTTGCATTTACATGAACTCAACATGGACCCAACTAGTAGTATCATACCAATGCATGCTCAAATTGTTTGGGATCGCTAAGCTTCTAAAAAACTCCTATAAACTTTCATACTCTAGCATTGGATGACCATTAGACAAAACATGCAGAATAGATTTCATTTGCACAATTTTTCAATTCCCCTCACCTCCAAGTTAATTTTGCTTGTGCCAAAATAGACTTATAACCTTTAAGCATACAATTTCATGTTCATCAAGTGAACACAATCATGTGCAATGTATTCCCCACCTTTTTTCACCCCCAACTTGGGCATATTATGCACTACAATTCTACAACGTTGGTGTTTTGTCAAAGTGTCCCATTTACAACTAATGACTTTTTCTTTGTTCTCAATCAATGAACACACTTTACATTTCACCACATTTATAAACCTACCTTTAAACACCAAGCCCCTTGCCCATGGCATGCAAATTGCCCATTCAATTTGGAATTTGCAAGTGCTATCATAAAACTTTCTTTTACTCTTCCATTCATTCTTTTGCTTCTTACAAGGTGGAATAAAAGTAGGGTCATCATATTGAAAATCAGATAACTCAACAACATTATTGTTGGAAATGACATCAAGGTCATGAACTTGATGATTTTTACCATGAGTAGTTGAAGTAATAGGAACATGCAAGATTACCCATGATAGAGCAAGACCATTTTCAGCTATAACAACAAAACCATTAAATGTTGAAAGATCAACAAAGATAAAAGCTGGAGCATCTTTGATTAGAATAGCAGGAACCCCAAGGGCTATAAGACCAACAAAGACAAAAGCTTGACAATTTTTGCTTAAAGTAATAGGACCACCAAAAGCTACAAGACTAACAAATACAGGAGTTCGACCATTTTCAACTAGAGTAGCTTAGGACCACTAGAGGTTGCAAGACCAATAAAAACAAGAGGTCAACTGTTTTTGGTTAGAATAGTAGGACCACCAAAGGTTGTAAGACCAACAAAATTAAAAGCTTGACCATTTTCGGCTAGTGATAAAAATGTAGCTAGCTCATTTATAACTGCATAAAAACACTATCAATTTAATCTAGAGATGGACTCCAAGCTCCTCCAAGAATTGATTTCAAACCATTAGAAGATGTAAAGGAAGGGGAAACATGGTGGAATTGGAAACAAGAAGTAATGGACTAGTTAGATGAAGATTCCTATTCTAATTAAAATATTGTCACAATCCTAAAAAAACCATTGTAAGAGGATGATAGAGAACATGATTTACAGCGAAAAACTTTGACACAACAAAATTTACAAAGAAAAACACAAAGGAGGAAAAGCTCAATGCATGTGTTGCTTAACATGCTTAAACTTTGCAATCAACGTTGAACAAGCTTACGCAATGTGCATTTTTGCAATCCCACAATGAATCTCATCACCATCACTGTACAAATCACGTGCCCTCAACAAACTTCAACAAATTTCCAAAACGGCTAGTGCGATCTAGCGAAGAGATTGCACCCTCTGTTGCAAAATGCGACGATGGGAGGGAGCTTCATGGTGCACGTTGGCTTCCAAAACCCTACATTCTACAACAAAAGAGGCGAAAGGAGTTAGGGTTCATGGTGCTCATCGACAATGGAATGATCCCCATTGTTGCATAATCAATGGTGAAAATGACGAAAGGGATGGATGTTGAGGTTATAAAATAGCAGCCTCCATCCACATCCAAGGTAGTCTCTAACAAAAGTAAGTGCCCTTCGTCTATTTGGCTCATCGTGCTGACCCAGCAGAGGCTGAAATTTGGCACTGATTCGCAAAGGAAAAACAAAAGGGGGGTGAACTGAGTTGGTGATCATCCACTCAGGAATGTTTTAAGGTCCCACTTTGTTTTGGTGACCTCCATGAACTCATGGTCTAAATATGGTGACTTCTGACTTTGTTTTTTTCCTCTCAAAATACGATGACTTTTGAACTTTTTCCTCCCAAAAAAACCGTTTCATACACTTTGCATTGGATTTTAGTTTACTTTGTAATAAAAGTGGGAGAATTCACCCCCAAAAAAACACTGATTGGTAGAGGCCCAAATAAGGGGGGTGTGGGTGGACTGTCTGGAAAGCAGGCTGAACTTTTAGTGACCTATGGCAATGTCAAAAGTGTCAGCCTCATTTGGCTTCTTTTTACATGGGCCACATAAAGGCATGTAAAGGCCTTAAAATGGGGCATTTGTGATATTTGACCCTCACAACTCCTGTGGTTTGAGGGGGCAAAATTCAGGTTCATGTATATTGAGGATGATAGGAGAGAGAGAGAGAGAGAGAGAGTATATAAGGATGGGATCAAATTGAAGTGTAGGTGGATTTGTGAATTTTGGATTTGGTAGTAAGGAAGGTAGAACTGTGCTTTTAAAGTGGAAGAAGTGTGCAAATGCACTCCTCTTTGACCACTGGTGAGGACTGGAATGGGAGGGTATCATGACTCATGAGCATTTGTTTTGTTGTTGGCTCTGACATTATAAGTAGCCTAAAAAGGGAGGGCCAGTAAGTGGAGGGGCTAGTTTCTGTTGGTCCCACAATTTTGAGGCTTGTGTTCACAACTTCACCAGGTGTATAGTTCCCACCTTTGGTCCCACAAATTTGAGGATTTTTCACCAGGTGTAGTTTCTCTTTTAGTCCCACATTTTGAGGGGCTTTCTCTCTCACCAGGTATAGTTTTATTCTTTTGCTCCCACTTTTGGAGGGATTTTCTCACCAAAGTGTAGTTTTCTTTTGAACCCACAGTTTGAGGATTTCTCTCTCTCTCTCTCTCTCTCTCAACTGTCAGTTCATTAGTCTTAAGAACTTTATGAAACATTTCATTTGTTAACTCGCCATTTGAATGGCAGAGCCATTATTATGTGTTGAGCACACTTCTTGTATAATACAAATGTCATCTATCTACACTAAGAAATGTCAGCTAAGCTATTTAGATTTTTAATTTAAAAGAAAAAAACTTCTTCTTTGATTTTTTCCTTTCTTTTTCCCTTAGGTAGAGAAAAGGCAAGTAATGCCAATTATGCAGGAAAAAAAACCCAGGGTGGAGTGGACTTTCTTGAAAGAATAATATTTTTTTAGTTTTTGAGGGAGGTGTTTTTTTTTGGGGGAATGTTTTGAGAATGCCGAGTGACTTGCTTGCAAATAGAGCAGCAATTAGTCATAAAGCATCATTACATTTAAAAATATATATATTTTGATTTCTCACCGGGCTGAAGAAATCGTGGTTGTTGATGTCGTAATGACGTTGTAATGATGTCATAAAAACAATAACTTACACAATTTGAAAGATATTCTCAACTTGTTAGAGTAATTCCACCAGGCCAAAGTTTCCCACCAGTCTATCCCTCCTCCTTTTCCCCACCATTGAAACACTATCCCTCTACAGTGTCATTGTCATGACGGCACTTTACTAAGAGAAGGGTCTGCTGATAGACCCTTCTCCTATACATAATGAGTCTTTTTCTTTCTTTTTTCCTTTGGGATAAAAAATGCAAGTAATGCCAAGTTTGCAGAAAATAACATCCAGATTTTATGGACTTTCTTGAATTTATTTATTTATTCATTTATTTTTGGTTTTTCAGGTTTAAAAAATAATTGCCCCCTCTTTTGAAAATGTACAGAGACTTGCAAAATAGAGCAGCAATTAGCCATTATGAGTATTTTTTCTTCCTTTTTTTCCTTCTGGAGAGAAATGCAAGTAATGCAGTACAAAAACATTCAGGGTGGACTTTCTTGAAACAATAATAATTTCTTTTGTTTTTCAGAGTTTTTTTTTTTTTTTTTTTGGTTCCTAGTTTTGAGAATGTACACCGACTTTCAAATAGAGCAGCAATGGCCATAATAAGAACTGCATCCAACAAAAGGGCAAAGAGGGGGAGGGGGCATCACACTCACTCTCACTTCTGCAAAGTTAGTTGAGGTTTGGAGGGGTGGGGCAGGTGAGGAGGGATCCAGCAGCTGAAGGGCGTGCCCAAGGCACAGGAGGCACATATAAGGCCTCAAACAAGTCCAAAGAGAAGAAAAGAACAAAGAACACAAATGAGCAATTGGAGGACATGGAAAGATGTGGTTAAGTATCTTTAAGTACACTCCATAGAGAAAGCAAGATCCCATGACCAACAATAACAACCATAGTTGTTGATGTGATGCTGCGCATGTCACAGTTGTATCATGCTCTTGTCATTCTGTATCATAATTCCTGGAGAAATCATTCACAGTCCACATAACCCACCTCCCACAAAGTGAAGTGCAAAACAAGCATAATCCCTTATCCTAGGGTCAATTTCGTCATCAAATGATCCTTTAAAGCCTCAAATAGAATCTTTGTGAAAATATGAAGTTAAAAATGTGGAAACCGACAAACACAATCAGCAAGCACATGCATGCATGAGAAATAAGAAACCCAAATCCGAAAGAAAACAGAAAAACAAAGGACCACAAAAAAATCAAGAGAAAATCTCAAAGTACTATTAAACAAAAGAGAAGAATACATTTAAGAGTATTTATGAGACACTTTGCCGCCAACCATGGCATGTCCTTGTACCATGGTTTTTCCCACATGAGTTCTGGTTTTTTTCCTAAAATCACCATCCTTTTTGTATGTCTGGAAGCACCACCATAGATCTATCTACCACTACTGTGGTAGAAACTATAGAAACTTGTCTTTCAAAGTAAGCAACATCCTATAAAGCAAGTAGGATCAATGCACCCTAAGTGAATCTGTAAAGTTTCATGTGCATGTGTGCAGTACACTCTAGTACTGAGTACATACAATAGGATTTGGTGTCTCATTGATTATATGATCATTCTCCATTCAATATATCATAACACTTAATTCTTTATAACCCAAAAACCACTGTTGAGATTTCCTGATGTTTCTTCCCCCAGGAGGAGTCAAGAATGGCTTCTAGAAGAAACTCATTGTGAAACTTTATTTTAAAGCAAAAGGGGGAAATCTGTAGTACATCAAATGGGTGATAAAGAAAAAGCTCTTATTGGTTGGTCACTCATTTTCACAGATTTATTCTGAAATGGGCCAGCTCAGGAGGAGCATGTGGAGGCCACAGGATGCGCACGTCCATCCCCAAAAGTAGGAAACAGAAGAGAGGGAAAGGAAAGTCTACAATGATGGTGGTGGTGGTGGTGGTGGTGTTCTTTAAAAAACCAGACTATAACTGAAATGAGTGGCACCACAAGACCAACAGCAAAACGGCTGCGGCAAAGTTCATCTGACTCACAACATACTTGGATCTTGTGCTGCCTATTGGACACAAAAGCAAGGATGGAAAAGCCATATAGTTGCTCTCTGGAATTTTGGGATTATTAGAATAAAGAATAGATAATAAAAGAGCCCCAATCAGGCTAGAAGGCTGAAAGGGATCAAAAAGCTCACTGTTAATCTCAGCTTGCAAAAAGGTAAGCATTCTGCATCTTGGAGGTTGAATCTCATCCCACATGCCTGTCCTTGGTCCCACATGGTCCACTCTCATGGACCTTGGTAACATTAAACTGCTCATCCCCAAAGCTGTCAAAATAGATATGAGCTGCACGTGAGTCCTTCATGCAGGCTTGACTGCTATTGCAACAATTGAAGTAGGCACCTTGAGCTCTCTGGACCCCAGAAGAACCTGTTGCTGCTGTTTAGCCTAAGAAAAACCCGCAATTGGCATTTTGAGAGTTGACCCATATTTGTCAGTGCGGAGTAGACAGATAATAATAAGTCCCTGTTCAGGTCCAACAAAGAATTGCCATGTGGTATACATGCTACTGTCAGCACAGGCTCTCATCCATACTGTCCAAGATCATGCTTTTGATCTGAGATAGAAACTTCAAGCTGATTGCACAAAAGAAAATTTCTTGCATATTTAGCTCCAAAAGTACAAGCTGAAGAAGCACCAATCCCCATTTTCCCCCTGAAAGCAGCATAACCCGCAGTACAGGAACAAAGTGGCAATTCTGTACTCAGTTTAATTGAATCACACTTCATTCATTGGCAGCAGCCTCAATCTCTCATTCTTCCTCAAATTTCTGCAGCTGTTCACCTCTTCTCCACTCCCCAGCAGTCTGAAGATCCACTAAGAACTACCCCAAGATTTTTCAAATGATGCAACCACCTCTCCAAAGCCCCCACCCTGCAGGCACAACCCGCAGTCCATACGTGCAACAATGATGAATCTGCAATGATGCTTGCAGAATTCTAACTCTTATGTTTTGTTGGTCATGAAGCAGAACTGAATAACACTGTTAGTAAAGTTCTCCTGCAGACTGATTCTCAATGTTGTGATTGCAAGGAGAGGTTTGAACAACAATGCAATCATGTGCTCATGTCAGGTAGTTTAAATTCTTGCATGGAGTGGGCACAAAGCATGATCTTGGACACAAATGGCATTTTGCAAGGGGACCTGATCAGATATCTCATAATGCCAACCATCAACTTTTGCACACAAAACCATTTACAACTGGGGAGATTGGCATACTAGCTGTAAAAGTTTGTCCCAATTCCCAATTCAGAACCCACAATGTACATATTTAGTCGTAGAAGCACATGAGCAAAATGGTCACCGTAAGCAGCCTTCCCTATGGAGATTCACCTGGGAGGGTCTCCGAGCTTGAGGAGACATTTCACAACTCCAATGATCCTCCACCACCATTCTCTCAAATCAAGCTTCCATTGCAGTGCTAAGGATCCTGATCCTGTAAGCTAGTGTTATTTGTCAACTCAGATTTGATAGGGTAAGAATGAATAAGCTTTGACTAGGTGACTAAGAATGAATACTAACCGTGAACTGGGATATACAAAACAGCCATCACTTTATTATTGCAACCATCAGTCTGAACAAAATTGATGATCCATGTTCCCTTTGATGTAGGTGAGATGCAAAAGATCATTCATACTGTTGAAGAAATCACTGCCATCAAATTGTAGACCTTACTTTTGCACCTGATTGTCTCTGTCTAGCAACAGAAGAGATGATAGAAGAAAAAGAGAGATGGTTAATCAAGGATGAGGGAACCCATGCATTCAAATCTTCATCTCGAAAATGAGTGAGATTGGCAGGCTTCCCTAATCCATCCTCTCCCAAAACACTGGCTGATCCAACCTTATCTCTATCGCAGGATTCTAGGAATGCCAAGGCTGCAGCACTATCTCACACAGGTTTCTCTCACAATTCCCCATGAACAAATCTATTGCTCAATTCAGATTTGCTGATTACCTTCTAAACTCAGAGTAAGTTGATGTTAAGCTGCCCCACAATTTCTCTGGATCACATCTTGATGCTTCACAAGCATCTCAATCTGGACTGCCCCAAGCATTGTGAAGTAAGAATCATACACAAATGCTATAGACCTGATAAAGTAAACCTGGAACATCTTTCCTTTTGCTCATAACTCTTTGTATCTACACCCTGAACCTGATGTAAAACTTTTTCTCATCTGTTTCTCAGGTAATCTCTGCTGTTTAGATCATGAGCAATTGTGATCCCTTGTCCCATCAAGGGACTCCATCTGTGAGGCCAGGTTAACTCACATCAGTAGTCACAAACACAAGAATGTGTACTCATCAGATGGTTGTAGAAAAGGCATCACATCTGCAATTTGGCTGTAATGGTAGATTCTGAGCAGTATCATCTTTTGTAACCGTGCTAATGGGTGTCAAAAAAATCATATGACCTCCTTTCTGTTCCATGACGGTTACTATCAAATTATAAGGTCCTGGCTTTGCCACTCAACCACTGTTTGTGGAACCTTGTCAAGTCCATTTGTCCTGGTTGTAGACATTTTTGCTTAACAAAAACACATGACCTGATGACACCCCCCGCAAAAATGGAAAAATCCCTCTCCTCCCCTGATAGCACTAGCTCCAAGCAAAGTAAGAGGCGAGAAATATCTTCTATAAGTATTCAGAATTTCTCAATGAGAGATTTCAAATCTGAAAACTTATCAGCAAACAGGCAACCAAACTGAAAGAAAAGACAAAACAAAAAGAAAATCAAGGAGCAGTTTGAACAATAGCAACAGTCACACAAATGTTCACAGACCTTCAACATCAACAAGTATGGTAGTAACCAGCTACAGTAACATCCCCAATTTCATGAGTTCCTGAAAGTGGGTGGAATCCAATGTCATACATAACCAATATACAGAGTTCCTGTCACAAGACCAGCAGTCACAGGACAACAGAGCCATGCCATGATGCTGCCTATGGCTAGCTCAAAGAAAAACATAAAAGAAGAAGACCTAGGAAGCCAAGAAGAAAGAGGAACACGAAAAGAGGAAAAAATATCGGATGTGAAAAGAGGAAGAAAAAATCAGCGAAACAATGCAGAGAACTTTGAGAGTATGATCTTTTGAGGATAAAGTGGGCTTTGAAAAGGTCCCAACCTAGGATTAAGAAGCCCTTGAAACAATAATTTATCCCAAAGGCAGAAACACCAGACAGAAGTCTTTCTTTGTGAGAGCAACCCTCTTGTTTAATATAGTAGAAACTTTGAAGAAAAACTTCTCTTTCAAAGGCTGATTAAGCTTGCCATTTGAGCTATGAAGGACTATTTTGAGCTTAAAAGCCTTAAGAACCTAGAAATATGACTATTGCCTATAAATCTTAGCAGAGTATATTGGAATGAACATGACTCGTGAATACTTGTCAATAGTCTTGCTGAGAATGCCTATGAAAGATGTCATTGTTTCAACCTTTTCGATCTTTGGATATTGCTTATTGCAAGAGAAGCCATTATCAGTACAATGAATGTCATCAAATGATAGACTATATACCACTGCAAAAAAAAATCTCCTCTAGATACATGAACATGAAGAAATCAGGGATACCACAAATTAGCAAATCATCTGCAAACCTTTTTACTAAGGATAACTTGGAAAGGAAAACTGGACAAGAATTAGACTTATAAGATGATCCACAAATCAAACTCCGCTGTGAAGAAGTAGAATTTAGCCAAAAAGACAGCACAATTAGTACCCATTGGGATACCAATTGACTGCTCCAAGACTGAAAGCCAAATGTGATGAACAATTGATCTACTAGGAATCCAGCTGAGAAGATAAATCCAAAGGTTTAGCTACCTTGAAGCTATGGAAAGACTCCATAGACTCCTGATTTTGTCGTTATCCTTCCACTGAAAACATATGTGAAATTATGGCTGACCTCTGAACGAACAAATGACTGAAAGAACGGGGACTCACACATCCTATCAGGAACTCGATTCAAAGTTCCCTGTGCAAGAAAGGTTAGTTCAGGTAGGAACTAAAACACAGATGTAACTACACATAACTTAAAGCCAACCGATACAAATATAATGACAGCTAAGGGTCTTTACAACAATCTACAGACAGAAAGCAATGAAAAAAACAGAGGTACAATGACCCCAAGCATGTGGAAACACCAAGAGGAGCAAAAGGGACCTTAGATGATGGTCAGTGAAGTTCCAAGTGATTCAACCACCTCCAGCTTAATTTCAGCCAAATGGTTAGACTCCCTACAGACTTGACCAGCCCCCAATGAAGGTTACCATGTTCAAAATTTCTGTTACTGAGACCCATAGCAAGCTGGAAGCCACAGCATAGATGAAGTTTTAGCGTGTGCAGAAGACAGGCCAAAAAGAAAGAAATTTCCAGCAAACAAAAAAAAGTGACAAGACTTTTCCTTGGGAGAATTTCCAGAAAACTCTAGAGAGTTTATAATTGTCAGCACACATGGCATGATTCTATTTCAGGCACTAAGTGTTGTGCAATTAATTTCACATCACATGCAATTAATTATTCAGAGCTCAATGGTGAAAACTTTGCAGAAATCACAGAACAACCTTTCTCACTGGAAAGGGGATCCACTGATCTCTACATGCATGACAAGTTGATCATATATGCTTTATGAAAGTGACAAGCAAGGTTGTACTGGAGACCTTTTGGAACCAAAAAGTCTGAATAGTCACCATGAGTGAGCAGAGCAGAAGGAACATGGTGTGCTTTCCATTAGAACCACCAATAGAATAAAAGAACAGAAATAGAGCATGAATGCAGACTTGCCAAGATAAAGCAGCCATCTTATAAATTCTTCCTTGGTCATGTTCCTGACCTCCCCTTCTGTCTGCATCACAAAATAAAACAATTAAGTCCAAGAAAAAGGTGACAAAGAATGATGCTACATATATGTATCTATGAGATTGCAGAGAAATCTCAACAACAACAGTTTGAAGGAAACTTTGAAGTGGTGTTCTGTTGAGTCTCAAAGGGTTACAACTGCACTTCACTGCCTTTCTTGACTCTCTGATCTTGGATCACAATGTCACATACCTGCCATCACCAGAATAGCATGCATTGGAGCTCCTTCCATATCTAATCTGTGCAGTTCATGTAATAAGGAAGAGAAGAAGCAAGCAGAGCCACAAAGGTGGAGACCTGCTGCAACACCTCCAGCTCCATACATCCCAACAGAAGGCTGACACCAATACTCCAAACAAACCCCCTTGGAGAAAGATCAGATGAAGAAAACGAGAACTGACTGGAATTGACAATAATTCATCTGCTAAAGCAATTTGCATGGTGTATAGCTTTGCAGAGGCTTGCCCAGCATCCTTGTCTAAGGTGTAACATTCCACATACTCTGCAGAATCAGCTAGCAGCAAACACACCATGATCAACACAAATTATTTCCACATATCAAACGACTTCTCACATGCAGTACAAAGATAAAGATTGCTGAATCAATCTTTTTTAGCTTTCCAGTGAATATTACATAACAATGAAACAGATCATGATAACCCTTCTTAGGGTTTGGAATTATATGTGAGCTCTGAGAGGGAGCACTCAGAGGATAATTCTGCAGCTGTCAGACTCCCCTAATGTGGTGAAGAATTGCTTCTTCCAGCAAACTGAACACTGGCAGACTGAAGAATCTCCAAGCTGTCTGTGATGGAAAGATGCCAAATGCCCAGTCCTGGTCCTCCTATTGTGAACAACTTCTTGTTCAATGAGAAAATCCAAAACCAGAATCCTTCACAGCCAATTGCGAACTCTCAAATGGAGAAAACAGTCTCTCTTCAGGGTGCTGAAATGCCCTACAATATCATTTTTTTTTTCATCTAGCTTTTCTCATGCCTTTTTTGGCCTGATTCCTGGCAGAGGTTTTACCACATTCACCTCATCAAAGCAAGAAATGACTAAGTTCTCCCTTTCAGAAGGAAAGAGGATTTCCTCAAAGGAAAAAGTTCCCTTGTAGCCACAACACAACCAATTCTCTCTTCTCTACTCATGTGCAAGCACTGACATGAGGAAGGAAAAATCCTCTCCATTGATGCTGCAATCTCATTCCCTCTTTATTTTCTCCAAATTTCATCTCACTGCTTATATCTTCTCCTTAGCCTATTTCTTCTCCCAGGCCCTCACGTCGGTGCTACATTCAGCAAGTCTCTTCAGCATCCTCCTTTGCTGAACTCTTCTTCCCTGTATTTCGTCTCCTGGATGCTACAACATTGCCCGTCAACTAACCGATTACCAAACACAACACGCAAGAAAACAATTCCTCCTCTTTTTGCGCAAAAATTGCATAGTCGTACCTGGCTTCCTACGCCATTTCTCCTGATCATCCTCAACAAATGCATTTCAGATTCTTCAAAATTCTTTCAAAAAATTAAAAATATAAATATAAATGAAAAAATGCAGAGAGAACATTACCTTCCAAATTGCCGTCAACAAACCGATTACGAAACAAGACAAACAAGAAAACGAATCCACGTCTCTTCGCGCAAAATTGCATGCTCGTACCTCCTCCTACGCCATTTCTCCCCATCATCCTCAACAAAAGCATTTCCGATTCTTCAAAATTCTTCACCAAAAAACTCAAAAGTCGAAAAATAACAAATTTAAGAAAGGCAGAGAAAAAAACAGTACCTTCCAAATTAAAATTAACAAACCGATTGCGAAACAAGACGCGAGAAAACGAAACCTGCTCTCTTGACGCAAAATTGCATACTCCTACCTCCTCCTACGCAATTTCTCCCGATCATCCTCAACGTATGCATTTAGGATTCCTTAGAATTCTTCAACAAAAGAATAAAAGGAAAATGAAGCCAGGCAGAGCGAAAAGCATTACCTTTCCAAAAGACCGAGAGTTTCCCAAAACCTTCAAACAACTTCAAATTTTGTTGGTCACAATCCGCATCAAGCTGCTGCAACTCCCGACTGAGAGACCAAGAGATTTTTCGGGAACTTCCAAATAACTTCGAATTTGTCGTCACTCACAATCCACCTCAAATTGCACAACTTCGGAAGCTCGGACCGAGGGAGGGAAACTTCCAAATTTCTGGTCACAATCCGCACCAATTTTCTCAAAATTTGGCTTGACGTTAAACTCCAGAACCGACCATCTGCTGCAAAAGCCTCTAACTCCGTACTCTAGAGTAAAATCCTGGTGCAAATCCGCAGAAAACAATCTCTCGGTGGCAGACAAGACCTCAATCTGGTATTAAAATCTAAAATGTGAGACTGAGTATAAATGTGGTATCAATCTTTTATAAAAAAAATTGATGTCAGTGGATATCAACCTTGGTCTTAGTATGTTTTCATGACAATTGGAAAAACTCCAAATCTTAAACAATGCTCCACAATGAACCAACAAAGACAAACAAGTCCAGACAATTTTGGCCAGATCATTATTTATTCCATCTACACCCACCCACAATTTGGAGCTAATTGAAGATAGTTGAGGGTCATGGCAGCAGCTTGCAAACTGGACAAGTAATCTTTGGAAGCATAAATCACAATTGATTTTTTGCAAAAAAAATAGAGATTCTTGTTAAGAGTGCACAACTCCTCTCAGTTCATTCAATTTTCTAAGGAGCTTATTGATTTGTCTTGAGCACCGTTTGATGTTATGGTTGCAAAACACAAAACTCCAAAGATCTTCACTTTGAAGCTCCAATCTCCCTCCTCTTTTTGGATGGATGAGACCATGGCAATGGATAAGACCATGGGAAAATCCATGGGCCATGGCTCAAGGGCATTTAGTTCCTAGTGCTCAATTTGGACCAAAGAAGAAAAAACAAATGATTGTTTGTTCTTCTTTGATTCTCTCCATCTCCTTTTATTTTGTTCACAAAATTTGAACATTGTGAGAATAAAATTATTTTTCATTATTTTTTTCACAAAATTTGATTCTTTCAATTTCCTTTATTTTATTCACAAAATTTGAATATCGTGAGATTGAAATCAATTTTCATTATTATTTTCACAAAATTTGAATGTTGTGAGATTAAAATTTTATCTCCATTACTTTTGTTCACAAAATTTGAACGTCGTGATGAGAATAAAATTAATCTTCATTATTTGCAAAATAATGGAAATTCATCACCAAAAAAACCTTTGGTTACATCATTAATATTTATTTGAAATTTTCAAAAAAATTGATAAGGTTTATAGTGATCTCAAAGATTGAGCTTAAATGTCTTCAAATAAATTTGATGTTGGAATTATTTATGTGCTTAAAGTTGGATTTATTAAAATTATTTAAAAATTTTACTCATTAGGAATAACATTTTATTTTTCAAATTTTTGATCCCAATTTTTTGGCACGTTTTTTTTTGTTTACATTTTTCCTTGAATTTGCACATTTTTCCTTTTCTTCCCAAACAAGAATTGTCAAGTTTAAAAAACTTGAAACCAAAAAAACATGTTGGTTAGGGGGAGGGGGGGTTAATCCAATTATTTAAACCCAAAAATTCACCAAACTAAATTTTGCATTTCCTTTTACAAAGGAAACAAATGTAAAATATGTTTTTACATCATTAAAAAATATATATGTTATGACTTTTTTCAAGTTGTGTAATTAATCATTGGTATTACTGTATGATTAATCTTGCTAATCAAATATGATCTTGATAATTAAATGGTTATATTTACTACTTAATTAATGTTTATTCTTATGACCAATTTCTACCAATTTAAGTGGGCAATAATGTCAAAAAAGAAATTTTTTGAAAGAAATTTTTGTTGGATCAAACTAAAAATATATATTTTTAATTTTTTAAATAGAATATTGTAAATAACCATAATATTGAAAGATTTAAACTGGTTTCCAACTACATAACTTGTCTATAACCAAATGTGACAATTTTTTAAAGGATGATTAACCTTTTAGCAACATTGTAAAAACAAATAAATAAATTTACACTTAGTCATATTGGGGAAAATAAAAACTTGCAATTCTTCAAAAAATTGGCATATTTTATGTAATGAATTTTTCTTTAAAAAAAACTTAATAAATACATTTTTGAATTCACATGGAATTTACAAAGATTTTGGTCAATTTAAACAAAAAAATATTTGTTGATTTATTCATGAAATGTTATTTTAAGTTTTTTTTAAACATTATAAATTTGTTTTTGTAAATTATAATAAAGCTCTTGAATACATTATTGAATAAGATTTAAAATCATCTTTTCATTTGTGGCATTTGAATAAATTTTGTAAAAGAAAATGTTTGTTAAAATTTGAATGTCTTAAACAATTTCAAATAAAATATAATAAATTTTTATTTTTTCATCTTTATTAATAAAGTTTTGAAGTGGTTTGGTGGTTAAGACTTTAGTGTGTTTTCATAATGTCTTGGATTCAATCCTTGATGAATGCATGCCTTTATGTATTTTGTAGAAATGTAATCATACATTTAAAATTAGAAGGAAAAAATGGTGTCAAAACATTTTTGTCAAAAAAATTAGGGAAAAAAAAACTTTAAACTTTCATGCTAGAACAAAACTGTAATCCACGATTCCATAATCGAGTAAAAAGATTAAATAAAGTAAAAAGTTATCTGATGACGTGGCATGTTATTCCACATCTTGGGACCTTGTATACCCATGTCATAATTTTTAATTAAATTTTATTTAATCCAACATGTGACTATCTAAAACAATTTTTAAAAATTTCATTGAAAATATTTTAATCAACTAATCAATTTTTACCAAAACCATACAAGTTGCATATTAATCAATTTTGTCCCATTTCATTACAAACCTAATGAATTTGGATAGTGAAAAAGAACAAAAAAATTTGTGAATGGAAATGAATAAATTTTTATTCAATTTTCAAACATCATCTCCAACCCTAGAAGTTTTCATTTGACATCAAACCTTGGACATGAATGTAACTACATGAACCTTGAAATTATAACAAAATGAAAATTTTGCAAACTTATGGATCAAAGGATTAAAATCCAAAAATGTGGATGAAATCAATGAATAAGGATGAACTTGATGGATGATGGGTTCATAATTTAAGGTTTTTAATTGGATGGATGAAAAATGAAAAATGAATGAATAAATGTGGATGAACATTTAGGGTTTTCAATTTTATAACATGACAAGCTACATATGGACCTAACAAAATGAATGAAAACTATCATCAAGTATTAATCTTACACAAATATTTAAATCAAAGTTTATTAATTAGTTGTGGGGACTCCCAAAGTCAAACCTTTTTTCTTTTGGGATGGGCATTTTGCATTGATCCATAAAACAAAATTGATCAAACTTTGGACAATCCCAAAATAAGCATTGATACAATTTTTTTTGGAATGATTAGATATATGTTACAAGAGTAGAATTTGTGGCAAGGCATATGGGACAAAGTGAGGACCACACAACCCAAGTTCCCCCTTCCCAAAAACCAAACAATATACCCTCCCCACATAAAGAAAAAAATACCAATTCAACCTCTCAATGCTGCAAAGTTTTAATTTGGCATAGTTGTGTTAATTTGCATTTTTGGCCTAAGGGCATGAAATATGGACAAACTAAAGATACTTCTTTTTTTGCATCAATTAGATGGGGTGCATGTTGTATTACTTCATTTATTAACCAAAATTTATATCCTTACATCACTTTTCTTCCATCGCCTTCATTCAATCTTTGGCAATTTTGCAATCTTTTTATAACTTAAAAATATCCATGTTACATTTTGCAACGAGATCCTCCAAACTCAAAATATTAGCAGGGCCATCAAGTTATTGCTACTCCCCCCTCCCCCCCCCCCCAACTAGACTTTGAAGCTTGTTCGAATTTAGGAAAGTTGTTTTCCTCGCAACCTTCCCAACATTCCATTTGAACTATATTCCGTTTCATTAATCTATAGTAATGTCAACTCAAATTGCATCAAAAAGAAAAAGAGAAGAGAAATGGAAAGAAATGGAAAAGATGCTTGATAATGCAAGATTAAGGTTACACACCAAGAGCCGAGAAAAAACAGAGACACACATGATTAGAAAAAACCAACGGGTTCCTTTTGTGCAAGAAACACATAACTCCAAGCTCCAAGAATTTCAATCAATTGATGGACATTCCCTAATCTCAAGTAACAAAAGCAATGGAAGGAAGGGAAGAAAAGAAAAGAAAAACGAATTGATGTCATTGTTAAAAAGGGAAACTCCTCTCTTCTTTTTGTCTTTCTTTGATGCAGTTGCAACCTTCCTCTCATTGCCCTTGATAATCTAAGAATAGGAAAATGAAGAAAATCCCACTTTAGAATAGAGAGAAGGCCCACACACACATGAAGGTGTACGCCTTCGTTTTCATCAAGACTCATGACACTAATCATCAACATAAGTTTTCTTTATTGACGAACCGTGAAAGCGAATAGTTTTACTTCGTCTTTGTCAAAGGAGCTCATCCTTCTCTCCTCATATGGTTCCTTCACCTTACCAGAAATCCTCCATCTCTACCCTTCAAATCTTTTCATACCTTTTCACCCTTACTTTTCCTTTCATTTTCTCATTTTTTTACTTTGTTTATTAACAAATCAATTAAAAAATCAAAAACTTCAAAAAATAATAATGCTTTAATTAAAAAATTTAAATGGCACTTAAACTTTTGAAGCCCAAATTAACTTCTTAATTCATCCACTAATTTTAAAACTTTCAATTAATTTCATAATTTTCATTTTTATCAAATTTCAATATTTAGACAATAAGTTCCAATGATTCACCATTTTAGAAGGGCAAACCATAAGTTATATGTTATAACCTTAGTAGACAAGAGAAAATTTAAAGAAAAATGCCATAAAATGAAAGCCACGATTGGAAAAAATAATTCAGTTAATAAATATTGAGTGATGATTTTGCCAAGTGCTTTTATTTTCAATCTAGTGCTTGCAAACTTTAAGTGTTGAAGTTTTTTTAATTTTTTAAATTTTTTTTATTAACACTCAAAAAAATTTCCCAAAAAAAATTTGGGTTAATTTTATATAAACAAAGAACCAATATTTTCAATGTTTTCCAAATATTTTTGTAGTGAGAGTGCAAATATTCCCCTATCAATTAATTTTCAACATTCCACTATGAAAATAAAATATTTTTCAAATAATTCTTGTTGTTCAATTTTATTTATTTATTGACTTTAAAAAATGATATAATAATTACATGTTGTTTGGTATAAGAGAAGGTTATGTTGGTAGTTCCTTCCAAATTTGAGGGTCCACCCAAGGCCGGTAGGCCAAGGGGAAGGGCCCAAAAATCTAGAAGGCACTATTGGCAAAACCTTTACCTATATAAAGATCTAGTTAGATTTTTCTTTCAACTGATTTTCAAATTTCCATTTTTTTTATTTTTTATTTTTGCCTCATGTCCTTTCATAAACAAAAAGTGGATCTAATGAAGAGTTGGCAAAGTGCTAACATTAAATCTTTTGAAGAGGTATGTTTGAATAATTAGAAGACACAATGAGGATTTTATTTTTTAATACACCTATTATGGTATTCTTATAGTAGCCAAAATCACCATTTCTTGTAGGAATTTGTAGAGAAATTCTTGATTAGTCCTCTAATAGATAGCCAAAATTGGCTATTATCCAAAAATAAAATAAAACAAAAATTTTAATTAAATTTATAAAGTAATGAGGACGAAAACACAATGAAACAAATCACATTTTAGTAGCCCAAAATGGCAATTTCGTGTAATTGGTCTTTTAATACATATCCAAATATGGCTATTAACCCATATATGTAAATTTATACAATAAAATTATGGTGATAGTATTTTTCCACACATTTTTAAAAAAAGATTTTGCTAAAAATATTTATTTCAATTTCCTTAACTTAAATTTTAGGTGCCGAAAGTGGATCTTTCAAGGAAGTACATTTGAATAATGAGAAGACATAACGAGGAGCACTTATAATTTTAATGAATAGCAAAATTAAATTTATTTAAATAAAAATAAATTCTTAAAAAATAGAAAGAAAAAAATTATGCAAAATTTTTGAAAAGAGGAAGAAAAGAAAAAGATGACTAAAAGATGAAAAAAATGAAAAAAAGAACTCTACCTTTTGAAATCCGAAAGCTATAGTCAATTGTTCTTTGTACCTTCCAAATTTTGGAAGGTACTTTGCAAATTTTAGGTAATTAATTGTCCTAAAAATACTTTAAGAAAAGTATATCAGGTCTTTAGTTAATGCCCATTTTATAATCTTGGGGTACTTATTAATAAGTAAAAAAATAATTTGAAACCACCAAATCCATCAATACCATTGGCTTTGAAGAATAATGTTTAACAAAAAAACGTTATTTGTAAGATTAAATATTATTTTCAGCTAGTTAATATAAATATTACTATTTCCTTTAGTCATTAAAAATGATCACAACTTGTCAACCTTATTACACATTTGACTATCAATTTATTTAAGAGAATTAAAATAAAATATTTAACCACCAAATCCAACAATTTCATTGGCCATAAGATTTTATTTTGCACACCTACACACAATCCTATTGAACACCTTCTATACATTAATATAGTAATACCATATAATCCTTGTTAGTGTATGGACATACTTAAAAATATTAAACCCAACTAGAAACAATAAAGGACCAATGCACTACTAAATGAAATTCATTAAAAACACACAAGAAGAAATATTGTCCTTTTCCACCCTCACACATTGTGACTAGTGTCCAATTTGACAAAATTCAACCACATTTAGCCATTTTAAATTTACAAATGATTCATTGCACTTTTTAATGGTCATTGTTGTTTATAATTGTAATATTTATTACATTGTTCACTTATGAATATAGTTTGTACCTTACTTTTAAAAAATAAGTTGAAATTGTTGACATGGAAATTGAAGTAACCTTTAATTTTATTTACACACTATAGTATAATGAGTTAGTGGTTATTTTTTTACATCTTTTCAATTGTCAACATGTGTACATGTGTTGAATCATTCACTTTTAATATGTTAAAACTATCATTCACAAGTTGTTTTTTGCATTTATTAAAATGTATTGAAAAACATGCAATTTGATGTTTTACAATTATATTTGAATGATTTAATGAGTTTTTTCACATTTATTGAACTATTAACATTTACACATCAATTGAATCATCCACTTTGAATTTATTGAAACCATTATTCAAATATTGCATATTGCACTTGTTAGTATACATTGAAACACAAATAACAACTTAATGCTTCACATTTATATTTGAACATGTTGATGAATTTTTTCACATCTTTTCAACTATCAAAATTTGCACATGAGTTGAATCATTCACTTTGAATGTGTTAAATCCATTATTCATGAGTTGCATTTTACATTCATCATAATTGTTTGAGATGGATGTATAAAAACTTGGCAAATTTTACATTTATATTTGAATGAGTTAGTGATTAGGTCAAAATGTTCATGCATGCAAATTATAGGGTGCATGTAGACCTAGGACATAGCTAGATGGGTAGGGTATATAGGCTAGGTGGGTAAGGTATACAGGCTAGGTGGGTAGGATAAATAAATGGGTTAGATAAGTTAAGTAGGCAAATTAGGTAGGCTAAAAGGAGGTAAGTAGGCTAAGTGGGTAGGATAAGTAAATGGGTTAGATAAGTTAGGTAAGTAAATTAGGTAGGCTAAAAGGAGGTAAATAGGTTAGGTAGGTAGGTAGGTAGGTAGGCTATGTGTGCCAAAAAACTATGTGGGCTAAGTAGGCTAAATAACTAACTAAATTAAATTATGTAAATAATTAGGCCAGGTAGGTAGGTAAATTATGCATCATAAAGTACAAGTTTAAAAACTATAAATATTATGATGGCATAATTCATTAATTGTTGAAGATTGTTAATTTTTTTAATCAAATAAACCATGATTTTCTGTAGTGTTCCCAAATTGTGACAATTAAAGGTAATATCATTTCACCTTAGGTAGACCACACAATTATGTCATGTTCCTTGATCAAGTAACCCAATATGTCATGGTTATTTAACAAACCTATCTTTTGCAGTAATTCTTGTGTTTCTTGCAATCATTATGTTCTTGTGGACTAGTCAATGAATTACAACAATTGATGGACAATGATCAATTGTACCCCACAACACGTGAGTATTTCTCTGTGTTGGAAAACAAAATTTTAAGTCATGTTTGACTAAGTGTAACCCAATTCAAAGACATGTAATTTGTTTTTTTAGGTTCATTTCAAACTTGATCATCCCATCAATGAAACCTAAAAAAATTCCTACATGGAACTTATTGAGTTGACATAATGCATTAACAATTTTGGGCCAACATTGAAAAGATAAAAAACTAGTATTATGCCACATATGATTTATAAAAACCTTCATACCCTTCATGTCAAATTCATGTCATTTGCAATTTTGACTAGGTTACAACTATATAAATTGAACATTTGGCCAATGGTCTAGTGACATGTGGCACATTCACAAAGTTCAAGGTTAATGAATAGTTAAATGACACATGACATGTTCACAAATTTGGGGTCAACAAATAATTAAATGACACCTAGCACACCCACATCGATAGGGTAGTGGTATTTTTTGAATATTAGCCACATAGTTTAAACATTGGTTAAATCTGGACCTAAAAACCTAGGTTAAGCCTAAATATATGCCATTTAATTTAAGCTTAAACTAGGGCTAGACCTAAGCACCTATGTTAAGTTTAGATCTAGGCCACATGCCACTTAACAAATGAAATCTTACTTGATTTGGTTTAGCTTTAGGGTTGAACTTTTTTTATTAGTTCATTACAAATGGCTATTACATTTTTATGATTATTGTGTTTTTTCAACAATCATAGTGCACTCCTTTACATAGTTTGGATTTTTGGAATGGAACCCAAACAATATGGGATAAATTTTTTAATTATAACTTAGTTGTAACTTAATTGTAACCTAATAATAACTTTTATAGTTGTAATTCAATTGCAACCAAATTACAAAGTAGTTTAAGCTTTGATAGGCCTAGACCTAATAATATATTTAGGTCTAAGTAGTTAAATTAATTATTTGTAGTAATTATTCATCAAAAAAATTTAATTGCATAATTATATAATAAAAAAATAAAATAAACTACTTTGTATTAAATAATATGATAATTGGTTTAATTTAAATTTTCTATATGTTTGACTATAATTATTAATTAATAATTATTCAATATTTGAAATGGTATTTTAATTACATTAATTATTATAAAATGGTGATAATTAATAATTTGTTATAATTATGAAAATAATAATAATAATAATATTGTAACTTATAGTTAGGCTAAGCTAGGTATATAACTATCATTATTCATATTGTTACTTAATTCGTTATAATTGTTATGAACTAATATGATTAATATGAATTAAGAAAAAAAATGAAAAAAAATATTAGTGTGAAAATAATGATAGTTTTTTCAATTACATAATAATTTATTAAATATCCTTACTAACTATTCTGATTGTTATTATAATTTAATCATAAATAAATATTAAAATATGGCTAATAATTTAAAAATAAAAAAATTTATTGGAACTAATAGCCAACATTAGAATAAACATTTTGAATTCCAAAAAAATACTAAGTATGTATCATTACTTGATATGTTGTAAACAAAAAATGAATCTACATAAAAATAATAAGTTACACTTGTATTGAAAATACACATTATTAAATTGGCCTACATTTCATAATTAATTTTTTTTCAAATTAGAATATAATATTTATATGCACAAAAAGTTATCATCATACATGACCATTTATTTACATAAAATAAATTACATGTACTTTAATAATTAATGAATTTTTATCATAACTTTAAAAATACATTAAAACATTAAGACATCATATATATATAAATGAATAAGCATTAAAGTTCCACTGAAATATTAATTATGTATCATTGCTTGATTTGTTGTAAATTAACATTCGATTTACATATAAATACTAAATTACATATATCAAATATAAATTACTACAAAATTATATTTCAAAAATTCTCTTAAAATTAGTTTGAAATTAAAATTTCAATATTTATATGCATAAATGTTTTTTGCATCATACATAATTATTCATTTACACAAAAAAAAATTAAATGTAGTTTAATCTTTAATAAAATTTTATTACAATTTTAAAAATATTAAGATAACATGTGTATAAAAATGAATAGACATTAGAGTTCCACGAAATTATTATAAAGTTGCAAGTAAGATTGCATTTCATCCATCTTCTAAAACATTTTATCATCCAATGTGTTGATAGCGTGACTAAAATAATTGAACGTTAATTAATGTTTTGATTATCTTCCAATTAGAGAAACTTAGATGTCAAGAATATTCAACAAATGACCACTTGGTTGAAAAATGTTTTCAAGTATATATCAATATAATAAATGAGTCGATTTAATTAATAATTTCCATAATTTTAGTTTTAAATTTAAAAAATCTCAGTTGCAACATAGTTGCAATGACATGTAGACCTAAATTTTTTCGCTAAAAAAAGAGTGTTTTCTACTAATGAGACTTTCATGTTGAACTATTGAACTATTATTACTTGTGAGCACCTTCAATTTAAAGTTGAATTTGTGAAAGGCAAGAATGAAGTTTTACTTTATAAAACATGTGCCAACTATATTTTTAATGGTGTTTTTTAGGCCAATTGAAGAAAGATTTTCAATTCACCAAGCTATGATTTTGAATATTCATGTTTCCTTGTGTCACATTTCCATTCAATGGATTTCCAAAAAGTTTATGTTCTCCTTTTATGTCCTTACAAGAAAAGTTGTATTTAAACAAATAAAAATTACATCATTGGATTAAACATGTACCCTTTACTATGAAAACAACAAAGACAACATTGTTTATACAACCTTCTGATGTTCCATGATGCAACTTGGTTTTGAAAGACGTCAAAAGTACTTGTTGGTTGCAACAAAAAGAGGTGAAGATGGAACAACTATAGATGTGAAGATTCAAGTTACAACCATTTTTTTGTTTGCACTTATAAATTTGTAGACAACAAGAAAAATTAATAGAGTTCAATGGTGCATCGATGCACTTAGCAAAATTTATAGACCATAAAACAAAAACATCAAAGCCCAATGGTGCATTAATGCACTTAGTACTTTGGCAACAACAAAACAAAAACAATGAAGTTTAATAGTGCATCAATGTGATTAGTAAAATTTGCAAAAAAGAAGACAAAGACATCAAAATTCAATGGTGCATTAATGTGCTTTATTGTGTTGCAAACAACAAAACATAAACATTGTGCATGCTGCTCATCAAGAAGTCAAAGAGAATTAGAAAAATTCATCATCATCATCATCATCATCATGTGATTAACATGTTCACTTTTCCATACATCTTGGACACATGAAAATTTGATTACATGTTGACATTGTCATAAAATAAGACTTGGAAAATTTGCTTACTTTACCCACATTTCTATCATTTTAAGATTTTAGTTGTGGTACATTTTGATCATATGGGATATGAATGCAAAATGTTTAATAATAGAGAAAAGAAAGTGTGTTGAAAATTGACCGAATCACACCTTGATTCAAATAAAAAGTCAAAGCATAGATGTTTGATAGTATTACATTACCTATGACAAGTTCATTTCTTTTGTAGTTGCATATCACCATGAATTTTGTAAGCACCAAGCAAGGCCATCCACAATTAAACATGTGTTTAACATGGCATTAGTTGTGATGAAATTCTTGGCTTGCTATGGAAGATCAATTCAAATAAGAAAGTTTAATGTGACATCATGTTTCATTATTGTTAAAATTTTTTAAATGAAATCCATGCAATCAAAGAAGTGTGAGCCTTCAACTACAAAGCATACATGTATACAAGCTCACAATAGAGGACAAAAAACACATCTTGTTAACACTTTCTGATGTCTAGTCAAAGTGAGCAATAGGTTCTTTGAAAACTTATGGATGGCAAATTTGGCAAGTACTATGGCCTTCCAAACATTTTTTTTGCTCCCATACTTAGCATGTTGATCAATAAGGCTATTGCCCACAAAGATGTTGCAATAACGATTGTGTTTACCCATTTGTTTATGAACACATTTGCCTTCTCAAAATGTCACCTCTACATCACACACATGCAATTTGAAACCCATGACATGGCTTGACCCCTTGTTACATTTGTTGAAACAATTTTAGTACCTTTTTAATTGCTAAATACCACTATCATAAATTCCAAAATCAAGATAGTCCAAAATACCACATCACACACATGCATCCATCCCCATTGAACATGTTTTCGACAAAAGCCTTTCAAGCTTTCACATTTGACGCACCCCCAAACTCCTTGATAGACTTAACTACGAGTCCAAATATGAAAACAATGAAAGGATAATGAATTGGGGTACGTTTTTTGGCTTGTAGCACTTCAGGGGTAGAGGGGCATATTGGAGCTCCGGGATGGGGACTAGGATGATGGAGAAATGGGTCAATTATTCACACAAACTTGCACAAACCAAACAACAAATTGGTTAGTGTGTAGTTGGAGCATTTTTGGTGCACAAACGAACCATGGGTAAACACAAATTCACAAGATTCATCACAGCCTGAATTTGAAGGAAAACACCACCTTCCCCCTCATATTATTCTTTGTGCTTAGCCACAAGGGTTGCACCCAAATGTCATTTTGCCTCGGGATTTACAAGTTGGGAGTCTTGAAATTCTTGAAATTCGGATTTTTACGACTTTGGAAGCCCATAATTTTTTGTGTGGACCTCCGATTGATGTGAAGTTTAAAGCAAAGTTGTATATTTCATTAAGAGCTTTCCAACTATATGTGATTCACCATCTTCACGCAAGTAAATCAGGGCTATTCCTGACTTTTAGTGGTTGAAAGTCAAATTGATAGTTTGATTTTTGGCTTTTCTTTTGGCCATAACTTATGTTTTAAGTATCCAAATTGGTCATACGAACCCATTTTAAACATCTACATTCCAAGAGCTTTCCCATAATATAAGGAACTCTTTAATTTAATGAATTTTGACCCTTGCAATTGCCTTTTGAAAATTTAAATTTTTTAAAGTGGGAACTCATTTGGAAATGTGGGGCTTCATTTTTTCATATTCTCTTACATTCCCGGGAGCATGAAATGCAACTCCCGACTTCACTTTTGGCCCACACCTTTACAAACCTTTGCTTTGGTTGTGAGCCCAAGACAAAGGTTGCGACAACATTAACATATTTGTGATGAAGAATATCATTGCCCATAAGGACATTAATTTCATAGACACTTTTCCATAATATGTTCATCAACATGCTTAAGTTATTCAAATTGCCACTACAATTGCATAAACATTTACACCTACACCTAGGTTAGTATGTAAAGACCATTCATTTTTCAATTGGTTCCTTACTTTTTGCACACGATAAAGGCCGCACCCCCATGTAAAGTGTTTGAAAAAAATTCGTTGAATTATTGGAATGCATTTCATATATATGAATATCCTTCATAGAAAAGAAAGAAAAAATTACATTTGTTTTTTAAGAATTGGATGGCTTATTATGTTTATAAAATCCTCCTAATAACAAGCATACGATTCTAAAAATGCAAAATCTCTTCCATTCTTAAGGAGTACGAGTAAAAACCTTTTTTGTTGTACATTTTTCAATCCATATGACAAGGTTTAAATGTTATATTCACTTGTAAAACATTTGGAAAGTTTTCTTAATGTACATGAAATGCACCTCATATTTGTGAATATTTTCCTTCATCAAAAAGAAAGAAAAATTACACCTATCTTTAAAAATGAGAAGGATCTTATTCATATAATCTCACATTTATAATAAACTTCCCATTGATAATCATAAGATTTTATAAGCAAAAGATCCTTCTTGTGTAAGAACTTTTCCCCTCTTATGCCTTACAATCTACATTTGATTGGGTTTATGACGATTCAATTATCATTTCATCATAGGCTCCTTATTTTGGAAATGTTTTCAACTTTGAGCTTTCCTTTACACATTTTTTTCTTTGTCATGCTTCGCACATAATAAGGCCTATCTACACATTTGTAAGTTGATAATTTTGGGTTAACCTTAAAATTGTGGAGTTGTTACACTCGATGACATTTACCCACCCATTTGTAGTCTTTATGCTAACCCTGAAATTGTGAAATTGTTATACACATTGACATCATCTTACACATTCATAAATAAGGAAAGATAATTACTGTCACAAATCATGTCAACTTTTCATAGCAAACAATTTTTTTATTTTTTATTTTTTAAAATTTTTACAAAGAATACAAAAAAAAAATGATATTCTGCAATGTGTTACATGTCTACAAATTATCACATATCAATCAAATATTAGTTTAAAAAGTGAATATAGGTACTAATATACCCAATGAAGGGAGTATGGGCAACCAAAAAAAAAAAAAACTATGTTAAAAAGAATCCTAATGAAAAATGTATGTAAAATTTCAAATTATTGCACCTGTATATTGATTTTTTTTGACAAATTTTTGGAGAATTCTGAAAATATGTGCTATTCTCTAGTGTAAAATTAGAATAATTCTGATTTATTCATTTTTGAAAAATTTCCCAAGTTTTGACGTCACAAAATTGAAAAAAAAACCCTGACTTCCACCAATATAGGTTATCCCTGATGTACCCTTTCAAAAGATTATGTAAAAGGGGTTGGGATATTGGGCCTATTTTTTTTCCCCTTTTCATTTCGGTTTAAAGCCTGTCCTGACAACCACTCCCCCCCTTCTTTTTATTCTTTCTTTCTTTCTTTCTCAAAGAAACGGATGGATGATAAGTGAATGGATAATGGACTCTGGATGAAATTTGAGTGAAGGAATGGATGCTAAGTGGTCGAGAATGGATGCTGGAGGAATGAATGAACGAATAGATGATAAGTGGTCGATAATGGACGGTGGATGAGGAATGAATGAACGGAAGGATGATAAGTGGATGGAGAATGGACGGTGGATGGAGGATAAACGAACGGATGGATGATAAGTTGATGGATAATGGACGGTGGATGAATTCACCGGTGAAGGTGTGGATGATAAGTGGATGTAGCATTTGGACGCTGAATGTAGATTGGAACATGGGACACACGCCGTTGGATCTAGGGTTAAGGAGATGGGACGTGGGGGCAAAGAGGGAGGAAAGTGTGGGAGGGAGGGGTGTGGTGCGTTGCTGTTTTGACGCTGCTGTTGCTGTGGCGGTGCAGAGCTCGGGAGGGAAGGTTCGGGCCGCTGCAACCCCCGCAGTGCGTCTTCCATCGGCATCATCGCTCGCTCGCTCGCTCCTTTGAGCAGGCGCTAGGCCTAGGCCTTGCGTGTGGTGTGTTGGTTCCCCATGTCTACCGTGCATACATGAAGAAGACGCCGGAGTTGGGCAGCAAGGCGGAATAAGGACGGAACGGATAGCGGCGGCAGCGGTGACGGCGACGGGGGAGTTTTGCAGAACGCTTTTCTGGTGTTTGAAAGGTCTTTCAACCAAGTCTTTGGTTTGAGGGAGGGATCTTTCCAGCGTCGTTTTGCGGTTTAGCTCCTCTTTAAGCGAGGCTGTTGTTGTTTGTATTCGGAGAGGCCTTGTTTGTTTTTGCATCGCAGCAGCAGCAGAGCTTTTTCCAAGGGGGGAGGAGAAGACGCGGTGCCTTATTTTTTTGGATTGTTGCCGCTCTTGTTTCTTGGAACTCTGTCTCACCACAGCAAGGTGTCGAAAACCAAACCAAAACAAAACAAAAAAAATCCAAAAACCCTTTCAAAACTATTGCGCGTTGCGTTTCTTGACCGTAATCTACGCGGAAGAAGAGGTGCTCTTTTCTTGCCCTGAAAAATCTCGAAAAAAAAAGTGTCTGCAGTTCGCTTCTGGAGTGCAGGAAAAAGTCGGTCGGAGGGGTAAAACGCGGTCTTCGCAGAATTCTGGAGAAATGGCTCAAACACAGATTCAGCAGCAAGTAGCACAGCAGCAGGCAGCCACAGGGGCTGTGCAACCTCAGTATTCCTCCACTTCTCTTTACGTGGGAGACTTGGAGCGTAGCGTGTCCGAGGCTCAGCTTTACGAGATCTTCAGCCAGATTGGTCCTGTGGTCTCGATACGAGTCTGCCGTGATATCATCACCAAGCGCTCTCTGGGATATTCTTACGTGAACTACAGCAGTGCGCAAGACGGTATGTCTCCAGTGCTCGTGTTTGCCCCAATCTTCTTCCTTTCAGTTTCCGGTAGGGGAAGGTTGTTTCCTGATTCTCAATAGGTCTTTTGTGTTTGCACTTTGGTTAACACTGAAGCATGGCCTGCATGAACCTTTGGACTGGCTCACAAGGGTTTCATGTACCATTCCTGTACTATTTGCAGTGTTTCTTTTTGCAGATTTGGTTATACTTGTTGAGGGTTTAGATCCGACTATCTGCTTAAGAACACTGGCTTGAGATTGCTTGGTACAGAAAGTTTGTAGGTCTTTCTTTGTCTCATGGTATGGTGTATTTGGAGTGGACAGATGTCAATTGCATGGGGTTAAAAAGTCTGGCCCTAGCTTTGTAAAGTTTGCAGGTTCTCTTGAAGGTTTCCATTAGTTTGTACTGTGCTTTGATGACTTGAGTTGTTTGCAGCCTCTCGAGCTTTGGAGCTGCTCAACTTCAATCCTGTCAACGGAAAACCTATTCGCATTATGTACTCTCACCGTGATCCAAGCATTCGGAAGAGTGGAACAGCCAATGTCTTCATTAAGGTATATGTTTCATCATCATGCCTGCACAGCAGTTGTCCTAATTATTGCAGGGGGACTTGTTGCTTCTTTCAGGATCAAGCAAGGATGCTGCAGATTAGGGTCAAGGGTTTTTGTGTCCTTATTATTGCAGGGAGGCTTATTGTGTCTTTCTGGATCAAGCAAGGATGCTGTAGATCAAGGTTGAGGGTTTCTGTGACTGATAGCTAAGTCTTGCTTTCTCATACTGATGGTGTGGACTTTTTCTGCAGAACCTTGACAAAGCAATAGACAACAAGGCTCTTTTTGACACCTTCTCTGCATTTGGCACCATCCTGTCATGTAAGGTGGCCATTGATGCTTCTGGTCAATCCAAGGGTTATGGCTTTGTTCAGTTTGATCAAGAAGAATCAGCCCAAATTGCCATTGAAAAAGTAAATGGCATGCTGCTTAATGACAAACAGGTCTTTGTGGGCCCCTTTGTACGACGGCAGGAGAGAGATCAAGCAGGTGGTGCATCCAAGTTCAACAATGTTTATGTTAAGAATCTTGCAGAAAGTACAGGTGATGATGAACTGCGGAAAGCTTTTGAGGCGTATGGGCCAATCAGCAGTGCTGTTGTGATGAGGGATGCTGATGGGAAGTCTAAGTGCTTTGGCTTTGTTAACTTTGAGCATGCAGAGGATGCGTCAAAGGCTGTAGAGGGCCTGAATGGCAAGAAGTTTGATGACAAAGAATGGTTTGTTGGAAGAGCACAGAAGAAGTCAGAGAGGGAGGCTGAACTTAGGGCCAAGTTTGAACAGGAGCGCAAAGAGAGGATTGAGAAGTATCAAGGAGTCAATTTGTACCTGAAGAATTTGGATGACACATTTGATGATGAGAAATTGAGGGAGTTGTTCACAGATTTTGGTACCATTACATCATGCAAAGTGAGTTGGACTGGGTTTAGCTTCTGCCAGTTCATTTTTTTCCTGTGATTTTTGATGGTGATCATGTGTATATGGGTTGCATTCAAGGTGGTGAAGTCCTCCTGATTGACCTTGTGGAGAGCTGTCACCCATATGTAGTTATTGATAATCTTCTTTTGATTGCAGGTGATGAGAGACCCTCAGGGACAGAGCCGTGGATCTGGTTTTGTTGCTTTTTCATCAGCCGAAGAAGCCACACGTGCAGTAAGTTATTTGAAATGTTTTAGTTTTTGGTGTTCTGTCCTGTATGTTTTGTGTTGATGTAATCGGAATGAAGGTGATAGTCCAATACTTTGTGATTCACACTCACAAGGTTAGGACCCTGTTAATTCTTGTTGTGTTAGCTTGGCTTGTCTGGAACTTACGCAATGGTTACCATTGAAGAGTACTACGGAGTTTTTTCTGCAATCTTATTGGTATAGTTAAGTTGATGTGATTCTGAACTTAGCTGTCTTCTGGAACTTGGATTGTGAAGTTGTGGTTTTTGCTGACTGCTGGACATGTGATGATTAAATTTCCAAAGTGGTAGCTGCATGCTGCACTCCCCTACAAATCCATAGTCATCATGTGGTGTTTGTACTTCTGCTCATGTTGCAGGTTACAGAGATGAATGGAAAAATGGTGGGGAGTAAGCCTTTGTATGTTGCCTTAGCTCAGCGCAAGGAGGAAAGAAGGGCGAGATTGCAGGTGAGACAATGGTTCCCATCTCATCATGTTAGCCTCCTTCCTATGAGTCTTATTTGTCTTAGTAGTTAGTGTCACATTGAAGGTAAGGCCAGGGGATTCTTTTGGCTGACCAGGCTATAAACGGGTTCTTTCTGGTCACCACGTACTTGAGAATAGTTTTTTTTCACAAATTGCTGTCAGGTTACAGCAAGGGATGAAGTCATAGACTTGTTCTCTTGATGGTATTCAAGACTGAGAACAAACCCTGAACTGTTTTGTGTTGCATTTTGCAGGCACAGTTTGCTCAGATGCGGACCCCTGTGGGACCCACAGTTCCCACCAGTCTTCCCATGTACCATCCAGGGGCCCCTGGAATGGGGCAGCAGCTCTACTATGGTCAGCCTCCTCCCGGTCTCATTCCTCCACAGGTATATATTCCCTGCCGAGATGCCTATATTAAATGGATGATAGGGCTCCGTCACATAGGTTTTTGCAGGGGTGGCTTCAGCATTTGATTTAGGTATGTTCATTATGAAGTTCTACTGAATTTTTATTAATTTGTCACACTTTGGTCAATATGTTGATGCAGCCTGCAGGGTTTGGGTACCAGCAGCAGATGTTGGCTGGAATCAGGCCGGGGGGAGCTCAGATGCCCAACTACTTTGTGCCAGTTGTGCCAAGACAGGGCCAGCAAGGGCAGCGAGCTGGAGGGAGACGCACTGGTGGTGCACCACCTCAGCAGCAGCAGCAGCAGCAGCAGCCACAACAGCAGGTAGGGTGCATGTCTCTGAAATTGAAATATAGTTTTTGTGAACGCTTGAATTAGGTATGGTAATGCTCTGACTTGGACCATGGATTTGTGTGTTTTGTGATTGTAGTTTGCAGAGGTCTGGTATTTGTTCTGGGCAAGCTTGGTTCTAAAAGAGATCTGTGTCTTGTGTGGCTCCTAGTCAAATGTGAAAGTGTGGGCTGCTTGGCTGGATATATCTTACTTCAATGCTTCCTATATTCTTCTGCATAACAAGGGCATATGTGGATTCTGTCTTTGGTTACCTTATTTAGTGTTGCTGATCTACTTCTGCAATAGTGCCCTTTTTCTTGGTAGGTCTAAGCATGTCTCTGCTGTGGAGACTTTTTTTGTTGAGTGGAGGCATGTCCAAGCAATTGAAGTTTCTAGTTCCAGCTATATGGTCTTGAAATTTTTGTGGCCAGTATGCCTGAAGTTTATTTTGGAATGTCTGTTTTGCACAGATGCTTCAGCGTGGTGGAAACCGCAACTTCCGTTATGCTCCAAATGCAAGAAATACCCCTGATTCTGGTGTGCCTCCACCGGGTGTTATGGGCTCTATGCTTCCTGCTCAGCTTGAGATGGGAGGTGTTCCAGTCCCAACTGTCGATACTGGTGTTCCTCAGCCATTTCCTATCAGTGCACTTGCATCAGCATTGGCTTCAGCTCTTCCTGAACAACAGCGTGCGGTAAGTTAATAGTTTTAAAATGTGCCATCTTTGGTCTGCACTCATGTACTGGATGTGCCTTCAAAATTGAATTCTGGGTGTATCAGCATTTGTAATGGAGAGGGTTCTTTTCAATGCAGATGCTTGGTGAGCAGCTCTACCCATTGGTTGAGCAGCTGGAGCATGATCAGGCGGGCAAAGTGACGGGTATGCTGCTAGAGATGGATCAGACGGAAGTGCTACATCTGATTGAATCACCTGAGGCTTTGAAGTTGAAGGTTGCTGAAGCCATGGAAGTACTGCGTTTGGCACATGCAGCCCAGAATGCCCCAGTGGATCTCTCAGGCCTCTCCATCAATGATTCTGCCTAGACATGACAAGCCTGCATGAAGGGTCCTCTGCTTTGTTGTTTTGATTACGTTTGTGTTTGTTAAGTTGGGTGTCTTCTTTGACAATGCAAGAACTTCTCAATTTGCTGCATGAGGGTGGTGATTCATTTGTGGGGTGAGGCAGCAGGAAAGTGTTCTCTTTGTAGATGCTCTAGGTGCCTCCATGACCTTCATGTGGGACTGTTGAAAGCCTTGGTTTTTTGGGCAGGGGATTGTAGCCTGCAGTCTCATGGGAGGTATTTTGTCTGGTGGCTACTGAAAGGAATCTCAAAGAATCCATTTTCTCTAAATCATGTTGCCTTGCATTGTCTTTCTCGTTTGCTCTTTTGAGTTGATAAATGTCTGTTTCGAAAGCACAGAGCAAGGAAAGCACCTACAATGACTGGTTCCTCCTATATACTGACACATTAAGCAACAACTTCAGTGCAGAACTGGAGGGAGATTGTTGTGGCTTCTTCGAACCCTACTGTGATCTTTTTGAAGGTAAACAAATTTTCTGAGTTGGCAATATATGTATATACTACATACACATGTGCACAACTTGTAGAAAGTCGCCTATGGTTTTTAACTAAAGAAAGAATATTGTCTTTGAATCTGCTATGCAATAATGCGCCTTTTGGAAAGCCACCTATGGTTTCAGCAAAAGATGGAAAGGTGCACATTGATCCCTGGTTTATCAGCCAATGTCTGTTGTGTAGTTTGGGTGATCTGAGCCTTTCTGTTGTGAAACAGACAATTATTACTTGGAAGATTATGATTGATTGTGTGTGCAGACACATCATTGGGAGAAATTGTTATTGAATTAGATGAATTGAAAATCTCTTTGTCAATGAAGGAAATAGGACTTCTTCAAACCTGGTTATTTCTATCAATTGTTTCTGGAAATCATTATTTGTTTTGGACTACTTATTCTATCCCAGCAAAAGTCTTTGAAATTTGAAGCTAAATAAAACCCCTCATTACAATTCATTGGATTATGTACACTTTTGCTGACCAGAGTGAACAAGTACCCCCCCCACAAGGGCACCATGAAATTGAATGCTGGTTATAACTCAGTTGTAGATGAACCTCAACTGAGTTAATATCTGGTTTCACCTTGGTAATCTATTTTTTAAGAAGTGGGTTCTTAATAGGTAAGAAAAATTAGGCGACTTGGCACTTGAAATTCAATATCTCTCACATCTCAGATCTAATTTTTTTTGAAATTGCCTTCATTAAATCTTACTCATCAAGGGCTTTCCAGCGATATCAAGAGTGCACCCAAATTCTCTTATAAATTTTAGTTTTGATTTGAATGATTTTTTTTGATAGTGAAAACATTATTCAATATTTAATTACTTTCCCAAGGTAGGTAGGTAGGTGGGTGGGTGAGAACATTATAAAATGAATTTGGTACTCCCACACTCTTTACCCAACTAACTTTTCCTTTCAAAATCATTTTTAGGAGCTTAATTGAATTTTCAATTACAAAAAAAATTACTCAAAATTCAATATCTCCCACATCTTAGATCTAAAAATTTCCAAATTGCCTTCATTAAATCCTTCGTAACAAGGGCTTTCCAATAATACCAAGGGTGTGCCCAAATTCCCCTCTAAATTTTAGTTTTGATTTAAATGAAATTTCAGTGACAAAATAAAATAAATATTCAATATTCAATAATTTCTTCACCATAGGTCAAAACATTAGAAAACCAACCCAATGCACCCACCCGTACTCACTCGTAGAGGGCTTTCCAATAGTATTAAGAATGTAGCAAAGAGGTGCCATGGTTTGGGTGATCTCAATGTGTCAAACAAACTACCATGGGAAGAGCTCTCTTTGCTACCTACCTATGTACTAACAACCCACCCACTTGTAAGTTGTTAGTAGATAGGAAGGAAAATAGCAACTGAGCTAACCATTATGGTTAGTTACGGAACTAGTGCCATGGTGAACGAGCACCTGCCAATGCATCATCCACTGGATGTCCATTATTATTCAGTTGTGGATGAATCTCAACTGAGTTAATATTTGGTTTCACCTTGGTGACCAATTCTGTGTGAAATAGGTTTCATATATAGGTAGAGAGGTAGGAAAATAGGTAACTATTAGGTAGGTAAGTATATGGTTTATACAAGGGTGAGGGTTGTTTTTACTACCTACCTACTAACAACTTGCTTGCGGGTGGGTTGTTGTTAGTAAGTAGGTAGGAAAAAAAGCAACTGTGCTAACCACCATAGTTAGCAAGGTAACTGGAACCCAACAGAAAACTGGTTACTAGTACTATTTTCTGTTGGAAAAACATTAGCAAATGGATGAGTGACTTGACGTCTAGTTTCAGCCCACGTTGGCGGCTGTCTGTCTTTTCTGTCGGATGGATGATGTCCTTGCGTGTGGGCGTCAAATGAGTCTCGATAGGCTTCAAAAAGAAGAATGTAATAATCATCGAAACTAGAAACAGAAAGAAAAAGGGAAGAAGAAAAACCACTTTGGATGTTTGTATTTTTGCTAGAACAAAATTTTTGGGGGAAGTATGAAGAATTTGATTACAATTGGTTTTGTGTAAATTTCAATCGCATGTAGAATTTTTTTTTGTTTTTGTTTTGGTTTTTGTTCTATTGGGTTTTTGGATTTTACAACAAGCAGCAAGCAATTTGGTAGCTTCGGATCCGGGGGTGATGGAGAATGGAGAGGACGATGAGATGGTGGTGGCGAAGAAGGAGACGGTTGTTGGTGATCATCATGGTGATGGTCATGAGGAGATCGTGATGAAGAAGGAGTTTGAGGAACTGGAGTACCAAAGTGGGTTTGGAAACCACTGTGTCACTGAGGCGCTCAAAGGAGCGTTGCCTGTGAAGCAGAATAGTCCCCTCAAGTGCCCATATGGCCTCTATGCCGAACAGATCTCTGGTACTGCTTTCACAGTCCCCCGCAAGCTCAACCAAAGAAGGTGGGTAAATTCGCTGTTTCTATATTTTTATATTTTTTCAATTAATTAAAAAAAACCTTCTTGTAGTTTGGATTGTACAACTCTTTTCTTTTTTGTTTTTGTTTCGATTTTTTGATTTGTTTTTCGAAGTCCATTTCTTAGCGCCGCCTCTGTTGTTGTGGAGCAAGAATTTGGGAGCTGTGTTTGTGTGCTCTTGTGTTTTGCTTGACAGTTTTTTTACAAAAGAACCCACAACCTGGTTTTGGGTTTGGGGTCTTGGATTTTGGATTTAGATTAGGATCCTGCTCCACGGGATGATGACTCACCCTTCAAGTGCACACATCAATTTGTGGTAGTAGTAGTTGCGAATTTTCCATACCCAATTCCAGGATCTTCAATCTCTTGAAGCTTTTGTTGATGATTTGTTGATGACAACAGGGTTTTTCTTATTTCTAGATCATGGAGACTGCATGTATATGAATTGCTGCTGCTGCTGCTGTGGAAAATCCTTCCTTTTTGATGGTTTATGAATTGGTAGAGGATTCTAGTAATTGCTGAATCCATTTGTCAACTTTGTGGTTTTGCAGCTGGTTGTACCGAATCAAGCCATCTGTGACACATGAGCCATTCCACCCACGAGAACCTGCGCACAAAAGATTGGTTAGTGATTTCACTGGGTCGGGAGTGGCGTCTGTGACTCCCACTCAACTCCGGTGGAAGCCACCTCCCATTCCTGAGGTCCACACTAACTTCATCGATGGTCTGTTCACAGTGTGTGGGGCTGGCAGCCCTTTTCTTCGCCATGGTTATGCAGTTCACATGTATGTACACATGATCCCTTTTACCTCATTTTGTGCAATCAGAGTACTGCTGTTATCTCATCCTCTAGAAAGAAGTCTGCAAATCTCTTACTGTAATCATGGTCCACAAGTGCATGGGAACTTCTTTCTTGTGCAACACTGATTGTATGTCAATTTGTTATCAAATTGTAGAGTTTTATATTTAGATTGAATCCAAGTCCTTGCAGTGAATGCAAGTGTTTTTGTCAAACTCTCAGGTAAGCTCCATTCATAGCTTAAAATTATCATGCGTCAACAATGATAGGTACATTGCAAATGCTTCAATGGAGGGCCATGCTTTTGCAAATGCGGATGGTGATTTTCTGATTGTTCCACAACAAGGAAGTAAGCTTCCTACTATTATTGCCTTCCTGTTTCTTTGCTGAGATCAGTTGGATGTTTCACTTCTATGTGAGTGAGTCTTGCCTGGGGTTTGAGTTTCTCAATTGTTTCCAATCTAACAGACTTCTGCACTCTCTTTGTTGGCTTTTGTATTGTGTAAAGCATCAGAATATTCTAGTTTAGTGTTGGAATGTGGAGATGTTTTGATTTTGAAATCTGGCCCATCAACTTCACACATGGAAAACATTGCTCTTTCATGTCTTTACACTGCAGACCCTTTGAAAGATTGCACCTGCTGGGAGAGGTATAATGGCAAGACATAACTGGTATTGAGGGGTGGCAAAAACTAGGGTTGTGGATAAAAACAGAGATGGGGAAATTGCAAGTGAAGCCTGGAGAAATTGTGGTGTTACAACTTGGCATTCGATTTGCTGTTGAGCTGCCAGATGGACCCTCTCGTGGCTATGTCCTCGAGGTTTTTGATGGTCATTTCCAGCTCCCTGATTTAGGTCCAATAGGTAACTGATCGAAGCCTAATCCTTTGTGTCCAATCTTTGGTTGTAAGGTAAAATGGAAACAAGTCACGTCTGAAGCCATGTTTGATGGCAACTCTGATATGCGTGTTTGTGTTTTTGGTTGCCTTTTACCCCATCAGATAATCTAGCATCATTGACCTATAATGTTGATCCCTTCAGTATGGGAGATAAGGTGGCTTGGAATGTTTTAACCTGAAAATTGGATTGTATTTCTGATATGAATCAGGTGCAAATGGCTTGGCAAACCCACGGGACTTTTTAACACCTACTGCATGGTTTGAGGAAACAAGTTGGGGACATAGTGGCTTCACCATCATCCATAAGTTTGGCGGTGGACTATTTGAAGCGAAGCAGGACTTCTCACCTTTCAATGTTGTTGCTTGGCATGGGAATTATGCCCCTTACAAGGTACTCACTCCCAGGATTTTTGAGCCACTTGTCCTCCAGATTTCTGTTCAGATGTTACTCCTACTAACAAGTGACCATGGTTTTTCTTTGGCAGTATGACTTGAGGAAGTTTTGTCCCTACAACACGGTCTTGTTTGACCATGCAGACCCTTCCATAAATACAGGTACTCACCCAATGTTTGAAATTCCATATATAAATAGCCCAAGTTTATATTCATGGGCTATCAAGTTTAGCTTCAAGTTCAACTTCTGTTTTGCATTTATGCTTTTATCGTTCATTAGTGTGTCATTCTCATTTGTTCTGTAGCACATTAGTTGATTGCTTAGTTTGGTACATATGGTCATTGCTCCCGTTCAAAATGACAATTGTACATGTCTTCACAAAACTCCCAAAATGTGCAGTGTTGACAGTTCCATCTGAGAGACCAGGAGTGGCAGTGGTGGACTTTGTAGTCTTTCCCCCACGTTGGTTGGTGGCTGAACACACATTTCGGCCCCCCTATTTCCATCGCAATTGCATGAGCGAGTATATGGGCCTCATTTATGGCATGTATGAGGTAATTGAAGCTTTCATCAAGCTCCATGTAATCGGTGAAATGCCATTGTACCATCCAAGCTATGGATGAAACCATGGGTTTCTGGGTACAAACTTAAGTGATTAAAGGGGGTGACATGGGGGTTTCTCCTGTTGCAGGGGAAGGCGGATACCTTTGTCCCAGGAGGTGCCAGCCTTCATAATTGCATGACTCCCCATGGAGTTGATACTGCTACATATGAGGTACTTCTGAGTCACAATATTGTTAAGCTCTGTTTTTCACTGCTAGCCAGTGTTGCAAGTCATTGTGCAAGTTCATTGATCACACTGGTTGGTGCTTTTTTGCACTCATATGGTACTTGTCTGGTGGTTGTATGCTTTTAAAAACAGAGGACAATTTCAGAGGAACCAAAGCCATCAAAAATTCCTGATGCATTGGCCTTCATGTTTGAGTCATCACTCATCCCCAGAGTTACACCTTGGGCACTGAGCTCTCCCCAATTGGACCCTGACTACTACAAGTGTTGGATTGGCTTGCGCTCTCACTTTGACCGACAGCAAATCCCCTGTGAGGAGAAAGATTGACACTCTCAATTTCGGGGCCAACAGCAGGATCAATCCTTTTGAACAGGTACACAACATAAACTCATAAGTCACAAATCTGTCAAACTTTTTGCCTAGTTAGATGCTGGGTCTGAGATGTAGCTCAAGAATGTAAGTATGCCAATGCAAATCAACTTCAAAAGGCGATTTAGACAAAAAAGATACAAAAAGAGGGGATGAAAGTTGGAAGTCCCAAAGATGTTGATACACAATCCTGTGATTGTTGAAATTTCATTTAGTGCTTGTAATGAATGTAAATACACCCAGCTGCAAATTGTGGACAATAAGTGAAAGCTTGCTGAAAGCACAGCGAGGCCTATTATTGCTTTTGATTGGTTCGCCAGAACAATTGGCCAATGTGGTGTGGCAATCAAATGATCTCACACTTTATGCTCTCCAATTTTTCATGTTTATCGGTGGGGATGGGGAAATTATCAGCACTCTATGTTGGATGTGGTAAACAGTTGTAGAGGGCCAAATAGGGGGATGTGGGTGCAGATGCTTTTAACCCTGCAACATTCCTTGATTAAGTACAATGTGTTCCTTGATTAATTCATGGCAAACTACCCAAGCACAAAATCAAACATAGGCAAGTTGACAACAAGGTAGCCTCCCTTTAGTTTGAATAAGTCTCTATCCAACTCCATTTTTGTTTGACTTCATTTTGAAGTTTTATAGAATTCCAACTAAGCCATAAAACAGGCATTTGTTTGAGAATTTATACAATTGAATGCATTGTGCTAGAGACCCACATAATGGTGTTAAATTATAAATTTTAGTGCTTATTTGAGGCATCCTTGGTGACAAGCATTGTATGATATTTGAATAACAACAAAAGCATATTTTCAAATTTCCTTGAATTCTCACATTTCTATTACAGTGTGTGTTGATTGAAGTAGGTTGGAACTTGGATAATATTAACACACCCAGACTTGAGTCCAAGATTGAGTGGATGAATTATGTTTTGAAATCCATTAGGTAACAACTTACAAATGCTCTAAGGAGTAACCCGTTGCGTATTACATGAGGTTACATTGGGGGGCATACTAGTTGGTCAATATCTATGAAATCACAGACGTCTTTACAAGGCTTGGATGGGTCATCACCACAGACCCCGCAGACCCATTACTAATTACTACTTGCCTAAAGGAGCTTTTGAGGTTGTTGGGTGAAAGCAAAGTTTTAGTGGGTTTATCCAATGTTTTGGACACTACCCTAGTATCTAGGCTGGTTAGGCACTAATTAATTCTGTTTTGGAATTGCCAAGAATTCTGAATGAAGCTTTGAACCACAATAGCTTCGATATTTAGTATAACTTCAAATTGTAAATTATTATTACTTTACTACTGAACCTAACTGACAAAAAGAAGATTTATTTATTACACACCTTGTTCTTGAATGAGCCTAGGTCCTAAGGTAATGCATCTTTGAAACTTGATGTTAGGGCTTATAGTCTTAGACAGCCTAATGTTCAGATAACATAGTAAAGAAAAAGTTACTTTTGTTAAAGTTAGCACTAACCTAAAATATTAGTTAATAATTTTGGCGTGCATTCACACTTGGGTTAATGTTACCCTAAATTACCTGACATTCTTTTGTCATGATGGATTCACACCATCACGATGGATGTTCATAGTTACTAATCACACCCAAGATTATTACTATTAATGTTAAGTATAATAAATATTGAGTTAGACCTCACCATCAAAATGGTGCCATGTAACATTGAGTAAAGATCTCAAAACCTAAGCTTTTGGTTAGGCTTGGATGTTAGCTCTCACAAATGCTAATACCAAATTACCACCACCTATTAATAAGGATGTGTTGGTATTATTGACAATGCTATCTAATATTACATATGTGAATGCACCTAAAATTCAAGAAAATCTGACATCAACTTACCATTGACTTAGCACCAGGTGTGAATGGTGCTCAATAGTAATAATCATTTATATATCATAGAACAAAATGGGCAATGACCCATTTGACCCTAACAAAATGGGGGACCCTAATCATCAAAGCATGTAATGCCTATGTATTAAGATTAGGGTTTAGAGATCTTTAGTAGTCTACATGGTTAGGATTCATGAGCACCTTGCAAGTTGTGAGTTCGATTCATCATTATGTTCTGTTGGATGTGATGTATTCTATAACAAACCCAACCATATTCATTAGATGTAATGTATTCTATAACAAAACTCGACTATACCAAGTCATTGAACACCATATGGATACTTAGAATCGAACCTTGGAAGAGTTGAGAGATCTAAAACCATTTGTCCAACATTATGATTGTTTAAAAGTGACGACCTCCAAAAGGAAGTAATAGCCATAATAAGAGCATCTCCAGCGATGGTGCTCAGCAAAAATATTTTTCACATCCAAGTTTAGTTATCTACTTTTTTACAACCCCACTGATAAAACTGAAACTGGGCCAGCAAATAGGTTGGGGAGTACTAATAGCGAACCACCTGGACGAGTCATTACGATGGGCCCAATGAGAAATACTGAGCAACAGTCAGATCATATTTATTATACCCTCTTCTGCAGGTGCACACCGTTGCTGCGCCATTTACCAGCCACCGCAACCTCTGCAATTATGCTGAGCCAAAACGATTTTCCTGAGCCAAATTCGAAGAGGCGCACGATCGGAGACGGAGAAGGTGTTCAAAACAGTGAAGGGGAGCTTGAACAAGCTGACCCCGTAGAAGTGCGAGGTCTTACTCGAGCAAATGATGCACGCGGGGATCTCGTCAGCTGAGCTTTGCAAGGGGTGATTTTACTCATCTTCGACAAAGCAGTGCTGGACCCCCATTTCTGCTCCATGTATGCGCAATTGTGCGTTCACCTGAGCAAGGAGCTTCCTGAGTTCCCATCAGAACAAGAAGAAATAGCAGAAGTCGAGAGCAAGAAGAAGAAGAAGGCGGTCACATTCCGGAGAGTTCTGCTCAGCTCTTGTCAGGAGGAGTTCGAGGGTGCAGAAATCCGGCAGATTGACTACCACCACTGGCAAGCCGAAGCAGGTGGCTGAAAAGGAGAAATTGGTGAAGCTCCGCACTTTTTGGAACATCAATCTCATGGAGAATTGTTCAAGCAGAAGCTACTACCAAGGACGGTTGTCCATGCTTGCATTCAGGAGCTTCTGGATGGTGCAGCAGAAGATACAAAAGCCATTTCAGCTGAAGAGAATGTGGAAGCTCTGTGTCAGTTGTTTTCTACAGTAGGGAAGCAGCTGGAAGATAGTGCCAAGTCTAGGGTTGCATTTGATACTTATTTTGCAAGGCTGAAGGATTTCTCTGGGAGCAAATCCTTACCAGCTCAGGTCAAGTTCATGGTGTGTGATATCCTTGATCAAACAAGTGGATTCCTCACTGCGAGTAAGTGAAAAGCCAAGAGGATCACTGAAATTCATGCAGAGGTGGAGCAGAAGTTAGGGCTTCGTCCAGGCATGATGATGCAAATGAGGAACGGGCGAACAGGAAATGCACCAGGAGGAATGGTGGGGAATATGCCTGGAGGTTACATGCCAGGTGCCGGGAGCACAATGCCAGGCATGCTGGGAGTAATGTGAGGAGGATTAATGGGAGGTGGAATGCCAGGGGAGCCAATGATGGGGAGTTACAGGGCTGGGTTGGGGGCTGAGGGATGGGAGACAGTGGGTGTGGGGTACACGATGAAGTGAGAAACTGCATGAGTGCTTCCACTCCTAATGGCAGTGCCAGGGATGGCAGCTGTTGCTGCTCCTGTTGGTCACTATGGAGCACCTGTAATGTGAGGCAGAGGAATTGGTCCCATGGTGCTTCCCCAAGGTAGTGGGGTTTATGGATTTCTCACAAAACCAAGTGCTCCCATAGGAGGTGGGAATGCAGGATCCGATTTTCTTGTAAGACAAAGTGGCCCTATTGTGGAGTCTCAGGGAGTATTGGGTCCTTCTATCAGTCCTGCACAGGACTTAGCTATGGAAACACCTAGGCTACCTCCTGCATAGGCAGCAACTGACTTGTGGAAAAAGACAGTCATTGCTCGATGGGTACTTCTTGGTTGTGGGTGTTAATGAAGCATTGCTGTGTGTTCAAGAATTGAAGGCTCTGGGTTTTTACCCAGAGCTTGTGCAAACAATGTTGTCCTTGGCTTTGGATCAAAGGGATCATTAATGTGCATTGGTGTTGAAGCTTTTGGTGTACTTGGATGCAAAAGCAGTGATCTCAAGTCAAGATTTGAGAGGGGGTGTGTTGCAGGTTGCAGAGCGGCTGGAGGATATTGCCATGGATGCCCCTAAAGCTCCAAAGCAATTTGGGAAGATGGGTTGCAGGTTTGATTTTGGTGGGAGGCTCAGAGCCAACGGTGCTGCTTGATGTGAGTGGGAAGATGGATGATCCACACCTATGAAAATCTGTATTGATGGGTTTGCATTCAATGAGTCCAAGCTCATAGAAAATGAAACACAGCTGGTAAATGTAAGCAAAACTGCATCCTTCAATCTGGAGACTTTCTGTGGGTTGCAGCTTTTGGGTTGAATATTTGAGGGGCAATGAAATGTGGCTTTGAACATGTGCAAAAAGCTTGGCTTCTGGTCCGTTTTTCCCTATACTACTGCAAGGGGAAACTGGGGAGTGTATCCCAAGTCAAACTATACAGGATAAAGTGCACACTGAAAATGTTCAAGGCTGTAAGTTCTCAGCCCATCCCTTGAGATCTGTGAGACCTCTGGAACAACTTTTTGCACTGAGTTATAGTATGTACCTTCCAAATTGAGCAGTGTCACTTTTTTAAAGTAACTGAAATAGAGCTAAATGCTCAAGGGATCAACCTACAGTTTTTCTTAGTTAAATTCTGGTGACTCCAATTCTGTGCCATGTGCTTTCATTACCCTGAGGTCTGCTTTCTTGGTAAGTGGGATCAGGTGTGTAGTGGTGTAAGTGAGCAAGTGGTCTTATCACTTGTGTGTATGTTAACCATCATCTTGCAGGTGTCTCACACCAGGGTGAGAGTTGGGTGGGATGGCAGCTCATTTGCAACTGAAGCTCAATTGTGCATTTTGATTTTGCAAGACAAATCTGCTGTTTAAAACTGAAAAATGGCATGGAATCTGCTGCATATCAGAAGTTTATGTCTGGATTTATCTAGGTTTGAAGCTCACAATTGCAAGAAGTCTAAATACTAAAGATATTTTTGGACATGTAGAATCCAAATTTGCAGATGTTGCAGAAGTGGATTCCAAGCTGCAATTCAAATATTTATTGAAGGCACCATGCAACTCCTCTGATGGTTTTTTCCATGTTCATTTGACACTCAGTGCTTTCTAAGGTTACCATCCAGACTAACTTGGATGTCACTACTACATGCTGAGTATAGGTACATACCCTTTGGAAACTTTGTTCAAACAAATTATAGATGTATTAACTATTAACAGAAACCTCAGAGTATGTTTTTGAACTGTAATAGAAGAAGACCTGGAGGAGTTTCTTGTGTGTGTGAATCAAGGCTTGCAAGTGCTCATTTAAGCTTCCCTTACCAATATACTAACCATCCGCCTGCATCTACTTACCTAGCAACCACCTTATATGCTTCCTACCTATCTAACTACCTACCTACAGGACCTATCCTTCTTAGGATTGGGTATGAGGGGAAACCCAATGACAACTCAGTTGGGGTTCATCCATAACTGAGTCATAACAGGCTTCCAATGGATGGTGCAGTGGATGCTGTCATGGAAAGTAATTGTCTGTGTAGCCAGCTACAAAACAGATGGCATGCAAGTAGGAGGAGACCACTGATGTGTACTTATTATGGATACAATTTCCTTCCGATGCCCCTCGTGTACCCCTCTTACAAGCTTGTTATATGACTTGCAGTTCACTTGAAATGTTTATGTTGGTTGTAAGAGGATGGAATCTGCTGTACACAAAGTTGCCTTCGGACATCGCAGAAGTAGAAGCAAGTTGTGGCTAGTGTTCAGTAAAAGTGGGTTATTAGTACAGTATTCTGCATTAGAGGCTGATCTGTAATATTGCACTTCAGAAGAAAAATTCTTGAAAAACAGTTGTGCAAAAGATTCATGAAAAGAATTTAGTCTAGTCTTTGCTTCCAATAGCACGGGTGTGCAACATTTATAACAGAATTTGCTCAAATCAGGTCAATCTCAGATGGAAACTGTCTTACAGCAAAGACCAAGGTCTGTAAAAAAATCACTAAATATCATATTTTCTCACCAAACTTACAATTTTACCTTTCAAGAATCTTACTACATTCCAATTGTAAATATTCTGCAGAGCTTCACTTCTTTAGTACTTATTGTTAGATCTAGATTAATTTGACAACCTGCTAAACTACCCAGCAATTTCAGAAAACCAGGCATTCATCATCACAAACCAGCAAAGTATTGTTTTGACTACAGACTACTATGAACATCCATAATGCTTCCATGTGATCAAATGCACAAATGTATGGGTGTATGATAATACCCTACTACATTGGAAATTGAAGATTAAAAGTTTGTAAGGACCAAGGACTTGAAATGGCAACTACAAAATGTAGTCTTTCAATGCCCATTGCAACTAAGACTTATACTGTGGGGTACAAGAATACCCACAGTATGAGGAGAAACTCATGTCATATTCCAGTATCAGGCTGTACAGCTGAGCAAGATCTCCATATGCATACATACCCACCCAAAACATCTGTACAGCACTGATACCCACCCAGCATTAATCTACATTAAACACCATTGATTTGAATATGATCCTCTTCACTACAACCCAAGGTCAAGTTGCAGTGATAAAGGATATTGCATGTGTCATTGTCAATCAATACATGTGAATCAATCTGGGCTAAAGTCACCACCTAAGTGGAAGTTGGAGTGAAGTGAACCTCTAGCACATAGCCTACTACTAGTGGCTAAAACTTGAGGCTCCCTTCCAGACTCCAGTGGTTTTGGTTGTTGGAAATCACCATTATGTCTGGCAATGGAGCAATGGTGCATGTGCTGTTTCATGTCCCAAGAAACCTGCCCAAAAACCCTAAATGCCTATAATATGACAAATTTCATGCTAGGTACCATGCAAACCTAATATCAAAAGGGCTTGGGAGGCCAAATTACTTTTCAGCCTGTGAAGGGTGGTTGCGGCTGAAATTAACTCTCTTATTTTATACCTTCTTTAAGGTACCTACTCAGCCACCCATCTTCTCACACCAAGCCACTAATGTTTGTAAGAAACAGTAACCTGGAAGCGTGGAAAGAAAGAACTGAAGTGCTAAGATAAGAGGGCTAACTCAATGGACATGGACAGAAAACTAGCTGGAAATTTGAACCTACCTCAAGAGATGAAGTTGAGTCTTCTCCATTCTACTGCCCCAGGTCAATGGCAAATACATTAACACCCCTTGGATAATTTTGAGTGGTCCTACTTGCTGTAAAATCCACCCTGTGAATTCAAGATTAGTAGATTTCATGATCAGCAGCTCTCTTGCCAAAAAGCAATAAAAAATGCACAACATACCATCCATACTGCAGAAAGGAAGGGAGAAGACTGGATTGGATTCAACCTGATTTACACGGGTGGAATCCTGTGAGAATGGTCCACAAATGTCATTGAATTTGCATCCTCTAATGAAGATATTGTGTCCTTCAGAAAGAAATCATGCTGTAAATGATCAACCAATGTTCATTTCACTTAGAACAATCCACATTGACAGATGACAGTGGAGAATAACCAAGACTGCTGGAGGATCAGACCTATGATGCCTGTCAAAAAGTTGGCAATCATTGTTGGTAGATTCATGTTACAACAAAAGGGAGTATGTTCCCAGTAGGACGAGCTCCTAATAGTTCAGGCAGATAAGAGAGAACTCAACTTTTCAACCACAAAGCTAGCAACATATGTACACAGGCAATCCAGTGTACAAAAAACTCATACACTACTTTCAAATGTAGCACAGAAGAACCTAGGTCCTTCCCTCAACTGTGCCAGCTTTGTCAATACACACCTCAGTTCATTAGGGTCAATCCTGGATCATATTTCAAGGAGGGTATCTCTCTGCTTATCAGTGGCAGGAAGCCATTGTTTTCCATCCTTCTGGGCATGATTCAATATTAAATTTTGTGTCTCCAAATCCCTGACCAGAACTAAAGAAGGATATCTGTCTGCTGATGCAAGGCAGCACATGGTTTCATCCTTCTGGACTTTGATTCCATTGCAAAGACTGTGTCTCCAAGATGTTACTGCTCACGTGCTACAAGTTAAGTTGCAGTACTGTAACGCAGATGTTGCTCATAAAAATCAATAAGCTGCAACAATCCAAGAATCCAATTATTGTGAGCTAACATGGGTTTGCAAGTCATCTGCAATCAATTACTGCAGCTATATACTTGAACAAAGATAGCAGACTGTTAAACAGAAAAGTGCTCAGTAGCAATTGGTTTGTTGGTAGGAGCAACTTGTTTTTTTTCAGGCATGAAGAAACCTCACATGATCCTCAAGGTGTTGACAACTATATCCCACTAACCAGCCATGCATAAATAGAACAGTGAGTCAATTCACAACTTCACTCCTGCATAGTCAACATGCTGTGATTCTCACCTCTTGTAGCTAACCTACCAGGGACAGGAAATCAGCACCAGGTGCATGCCAGCAAAATCAAACTAACAAATGGTTGCAGTATACTCAGTGTCAATAACCTATTTGGTAAGCTTATCATCAGCATCATGACATGTACCAGGAAAGCACAAGGTAGTACCAGAATTGGATAATTATCACGCATAAACTTGTTATCAACCACCACTTCCTCCCCATCAGATCTGCCAGGCAGACATGAAAATCCCACACCACAGTTACACAACTGATACAAGACACAGGAGAAAAGTCTGATCCAGACAAGAAACAACAGCACTGCACTCTTAGATCAGTTTTGATACAAATGAATCACATAAACAGATTCTTAGGGTGCAGTGCATCCTTGGGATGGTTAGGCAAGGAAACCTTGAAGCCTTGAAAAGAACCACTACATCTTGCTTATCATCAGTGACTGAATTGCTGTAGCTGATGGCCTTCAGGATTTGGGTAACAAATGGGGGACTCATTACTTTAATGGTTCCATCCCACGATGGCGTGTGTTTCCCAATCCCCTCAGAACCTGGGGGGTTAGATGGGGACTCCCTATGGTTGGATGTTTCATTCTTTCTTTTTGTGGTTCCCAATTTCTGCCCAGGAGTTCCCTCTGCAGTTTGAGTTGCAACTTCCTTCTCCACTGTTTGCCCACCCTCCTTGCTGGCATCCAGAGTAAATTGTGCATCCTCAGGTTCCTGTGGTTGTATAACTCGCCGCGGGGCAGCAATCTTCCTCTTTTTTGAACCTACAGCCAGTCCCTCTGACCTTGAGCTACCTTGAATTGGCTCATTCCCTGTAACAGTATTTTTCACATCCAACTCATCATCAGAGTGCCTCATTTCCACCAGCCCCCCTGCCTCTCCTGGCTGCTCAGTTGCATCCATTGGCCTATGGCCATCAGGGACCGCAAACGCAATGGCGGGCGTAGCAGGAATGTTTGCCTGTTCTCTCCCGCTACTAGCTTCAGATGTGGGCACAATGGGCCTATCACTCCTTTCTGCATACAGCCTGGCCATGGCTTCATCAGCTAGGACATTGGCCCCTCTCACCATTTGACTGCTGCATTCTTTCAAACCTATACCTGTGGCTTCACCAATAATCTCCTCAACCCTCTCCTGTGCTCTAGCCAATGGAGTTGTTTCTTCAAGGTTTGCATTCTTGCCTTGTGATTCAACTCCATTTTCCCCATTGGGATGACCATTCCCAGCAACTGTACTTGTGCCTGGAGCAGCAGGATCACTGGAGGGGGCTGGCAGTGAATTTGTGGGTGCCTCTTCTGGTAAGTCTAACAATGTTCTTGCTGCTTCAGCTGAAGTGGGACTAGTCATTCTCCCAGCTAAGATGTGTCGCTGCCGTGATTTACCCTCCTTCTCTTGAGGTACAGCATAAGAATCTGTGGATGACTTCACAGTTTCATCCCCTCCACTTACACTAGGTACATCCTCATCAGCAGTGGACACTGAGGTGCGCTTCTTCCTACTCTCAAGAGTGTACTGTCCAAATTTGCGCTTTCCCCGTCGTGCTCTTTGCCAAACATTCAAAGAATAAAGCCAGTCAAAATCATGCCCTGATAATGTGTTGTCTGAAAAAAAAAGCCTGCAGAATCCCAAGTGAACAAAAAAAAACCAGAACAAGCACTTTATGTTTCCAGGTTTATTAAAAAAGGGACACACCTGTTTTCAAACTCCTCAAGAATGTCACTACATCTTCGTATGTGTTCGTAAGGCTCCCATGTATTGTCTTTCTCTGGCCACCCTCGCCTGTTCCACAAAGATAATTATTATGCCATCAAATCCAAAGCTACACATGCTTGTGGAGTCCTGATTCAACCAGTTCAAGGTTTGAAAATGATGATGTGTCAAGATGATAAGAAACAAGTACACGGTAATCTCCGGAACTCACCATTTCACAAAATACTCCTTCTTTCCCTGGAAACAACACAAACCCCATATGGGTTCACAACAACAATCCTATTAGTTTCAACACAGTAAACACCTGTATCAGGACATCAAGCACGAGACAATGACTAAGCATCCAAACCAACAATTGGAAACATGTCTCAACCACCAGCCAAGGATTCACCATTTGTCAAAAAATTATACTTGCTTGTTTTAGGGTTGAGTGTCTATATCTTCACAAGTATCGAGAACTTCTCCTTGTTTTAGGGTTGAGTGTCTATATCTTCACATGTATTGAAAACTTCTCCTTGCTTCGGGGTTGAATGTCTATATCTTCACAAGTATTGAGAAATTCGCATTGTTTTAGGGTTGAGTGTCTAAATCTTCACAAGTATTGAGAACTTCTCCTTGTTTTAGGGTTGAGTGTCTAAATCTTCACAAGTATTGAGAACTTCTCCTTGTTTTAGGGTTGAGTGTCTAA
>Ga0116229_10000412_pt1 | contig 55952 bp, 58 predicted proteins | sample S1TSphgellanicum_3_FD_87313 | JGI IMG/M metagenome (GOLD analysis project Ga0116229, IMG submission 87313) | Host-associated microbial communities from peat moss isolated from Minnesota, USA - S1T2_Fc - Sphagnum magellanicum MG | ecosystem: Host-associated > Plants > Peat moss > Unclassified...
TATATATATATATATATATAGCACCAAAAGACTAAGTTTGGTCATAAGCATGAAAGTGTAAATTTGACAAATATTTACATTGGCCTTGTGTAAGTGGGAGTGTAAAAAAAATTATATACAAATCAACAATGTAAGTGTATAAAGTTTGGATGTGTAAATGTAAATGATTTACACTTCATGGGATTTACATGCCATATATATGACTATTGACGATTACACGCACAACACTGGTCTAGACCAAAAGGAATGTGTAAGAACTTGGATAAGTTTCTATCCTTAGGCCATTTCCATGCAAAGATTTCAATCCAACTAATTTTTTTTTCTTTTCCTATATAATAGTTCCAATAAACCATTTATTTCTCCAAGACGTTTATACTTAAAAAGAAATTTAGTAGATTAATCACATTCCAAATATTTCCTTCATCTTGCCTAATTAAAATAATTGTGTCATCAACATATTATGATAAAAAAAAGAAAAACCTTGTGAAGCACCCCCCTATCTAATCAATTGAAACATGAATACCATAATACCTTGGTGGATTCAACACATGAATTTCAAATAATTAATTTAACTTTACTAAAACACAAAACTAGAGAACCCCCACTCAGCCGATAACATGTTATGGGGTGAAATGATGTGGAACGAAATTTAGGATGAAGATAAAACCTAATGAATGAAAAGGGATCTGTGTAGCCAAAATGCAAAAGGTGACAAAAGAAAGGTAGTCGATGAAGGTTTCTATTTCTTTTTAGTTGTTGTGAGTGTGTGTGTTTGTTTGATGCAGGTAATAGGGTCATAAAAGTGTGTGGTGTGCTTTGTATGAGTAATGTTCAAAGACAATGAGGAAGTTAGGCTTTTGGTTCTGTGTGAGTGATGGTCTTTTGGATATGGCAGGATTTGTGGAAGGATTGATGTTGGTGTAACCAAAAGAGAAGGTGTCGAGACAAATCAACAAATGTGACTACCATCATGGGCATGAACAGAGTGGTTTCTCTGCAGATCTTCTCAGGCAAACCACAAATCGCTAACCCTTTCTTGCTAAACTCATCACATAATGCGCCTACCTACCTACACAAATCCTTGGACAGTAACAGTTCATGCATCCACAAATCGGCAGAGCAGACAAACATAAATCACAGATCACACCTTGCCTTTCATGTAAATTTCCAGAGAGCACAAGCTTTCTAACTTCCTTGTATTCATCAAAGATCAGACACTTATGAAAGTCTAGCCCTTACAACACTGCTTGGCCAAGTTGCTGGCGCAGCGAAAAAAATTGCAACAACCTAGCCAAGTTTTTCCAAAAGAAACAACTCTCTACACAACTCAAAACAACTCTACCACTCCATCACCTCCCCTTGCTGATGACCTCGTCTGGATATTTCAGCTCCCCTGTTCACCCTCGCCTCCTGTCCTCCTGTCCTCTTGTCCTTTCGCCGCCCGCCTTCCCTCATCAATAGAGCTCCATCCCTCAGCATCATTAGCGCCGCCTTTTCCCTGTACTCCATAATAGCCCACAAAGAGAGAAAACCTCCCCATGCAATGTCCATAGCAGTAATGGAGAGATTTCGGCTGTGGAAATGACGGCTAATAAATCAAAAAGCAAACCTTAAAAACATGCCGTGTTCACACCAATGAGGTGACCTGTTGTTCGGTCACACATGTAACCCCTCCGTTCTTAAAAAAAACTGGGTCCCTTAGCTTCATTCAATTTGGTTGAACGTGATAGATCTGAAGATCTCTATGAGGCCTTTCCCATTCGCGTCCATCTGCATCCTGGACGAAGCACACTCGACTGTCGTCTTCAAAATCAAAGTTCCCCTCTCCATCTACGTGCCCAATGAATTGGCATGGACCTTCCCAGCTCGCAGCCAAGGCTTTCTTCCTTTTTGGTTTCTTCATTTTGACCATCGTTTCACCTGCAACAAGACCTTCAAAAGTGTGCTTACCTTTTCTAGTAGCATAGGTCCTCCTCTGTTTCTGCTGCGCTTGTTCCACATTGAGTAAAACACTTTCGTGGATGCTCGCTATAAGTTTCATTTTCTGCAGAAATTGCGCTACAGCCACTTCAACATCAACATCGTCATCAGTTACAGCAGTTAAAGCGTGCAGGTAATTGTCTACCCTGAGACGGGGTGTGCGACTAGTGAAAATCATGAAGGGTGAGAACTTGGTGCTAGACTGGATCCCACATCTGTATCCAAACAATATCTTAGCCAGATGTTCATCCCAACAATCTATGCTTTCGGGTGTTGCAACAAGAACGATAATGTCGTGTTTGATGGTCTTGACCAAACGCTCTGCCATCCCATTACACTGAGGCCACTGGGGCGCAGTGTGCTGATGTTGGATGCCATAGTCTTTGCACATAACATCGAATTCTGCAGCCCATTCTCCACCATTGTCAGTCAGTACAAACTTGGGGACTCCATACCTGCAGATTACATCATCTTTTAAAAACCTGGCCGCAGTCTTAGCACCATGATCAACCACGGCCTTAACCTCGCACCATTTAGAATAGTGGTCGATGGCCACCAGAATGTACTTGTTTCCTGACCTAGTTTCAGGCAACGGTCCTGCAATGTCCATAGCCACTCTATGAAACAGATCACAAACAGGTATACTCTTCAATTCTTCATCTTCCGAGCGTATACTCCTCATCCTCTTCACCATCTGGCACTATTAACATACCTTCACAACAATCTTCACATCCTCAGTCCGATTGTGCCAAAAGTACCTCCTACATATCTCTGCCAGAGTTCTTTCTTCTTTAGAATGCCCTAGGTCCTTGTGCATTCAGATTACCAGTTCCATGCAGTCTTCTGGCCTTGGCACAAGTAACCCTTTGAAATAGAGTGATTGATCCTACTAGTGGTAGTTTAACACTCTCTTCCTTGCCCTCCTAGCTTCCACATAACCAACAATGTCTGGTAGCATGCCTTTCTGCAATAAATCTAGGCAGGGTACATCTTCCCATATGTCTTGGTGCCTTGTGTCGGCTCCCCACTCATCTTCCTCATTGGAACATGTTGGAACCAAGTCATGCTCACCAGATTCAAACAATTGTTGAGCTGCCAACGCAAGCTCCAATTGCTATTGCCTGTCATAGTACTGGGGTTTCTTTCTTTTCAGCACCACTCCCACATCATCGTCCTGCACAAGCTCAATTCCTCTTGTAATTTCGGCCTCACAAGGACCAAGCTCCTTGGGCTGCTCTTCTTCTGATATAACATCAACTACATACAGTTGCTGGCTGCCAACATAATTACAGTGGTTGATGCCAAAGCAACACGCATGATGTCGTATGCACTCCCTGACCTTTCTTCTGACACCGAGCCATTCTATTTCTTTGCTAGTCTGAACAAGGAGAGTCTCCCCTTCTCCCCTCGGTGTGTTAGTCAAAGTAATTCCAATGTCTTGGATTTCTTCACTGAAGTCATCATCATCAGTGGCTGGTCCAACTGGATTCCTACTCAAAGCATCAACATTTGTGTGCCTGAATCCTGGTCGGTGGATTATCTTGAAGCTGAAATCCTGTAACATGTCTACCCACCTGCCTCTCTTGCCATGCGCATCGGATACGGTGGCTAGCCACTCCAGAGGTTTGTGATCTGTGCGCAGAACAAAATGATTCCTGTGCAAATATTGCCAGAAATGCATGATGCCCCATATTAGTGCGTAGCACTCCCTTTCCATGGGATGGAATTTTTTTTGGGCTTCTGTCAAACTCTTACTGGCATAAGCCACCACCTTCTCAAATCTTCCATCCTTCTGGGACAATATCGCTCTAACACCCATGGGCAACCAATCAACATCCAGACAAAAGGCTCTCTTGAAATCAGGTCGTGTGAGTATAGGTGCATCGACCAAAGCTGCCTTCAGTTCCTGGAATGCCTGTTGACAGCCCATATCCCACACAAAATTAACATCCTTTCTGGTCAACTCGAACAGAGGAGCTGCTAGTCGCGAATAGCCTCGAACATAGTTCCGATAATACCTTGTCAGACCTAAGAACGACCTGACATTGGTGATTGTTTTAGGTTGCGGAAAATGCAGAACTGCCTCAATCTTGCCAGGATCCGGTTTGGTGCCCTCCCTACTAATGACATGGCCCAGAAATGTAATGCTTTTTGCAGCAAAGCAACACCTGTTTGGGTTCAGTTTGAGGTTTACTTCCCTAAGTTTGTACATCATTATACCCAAGTGTTGCAGATGCTCCTCCCAGCTTTCGTTGTGCACATTGAGGTCATCAACGAATATCTTCAGGAAGTTGCTACCCAAGTCTTTAAAGACCTCCGACATAGTCCTGGTAAACGTACTTGTTGCATTTTTGAGGCCGAATGGCATGACTGTCCAGTCATACAACCCGGTTTTAGTGATCAAAGTTGTCTTCTTCATGTCCTCTGGAGCCATTTGAATTTGCCAGAAGCCAGACTGCAAGTTTAAAGCAGTGAACCATGATGAGTTCCCCAGTTGACTAATCACATCTTTCACAAGTGGCATTGGAAATGAATCCCGACGTGTCTGTGCATTGAATGGTCGATAATCGCCACAAAAACGCTTGCTCCCATCCTTCTTCACTAGTAGAGTTAGCCGACATGCATACTCAGAGCTACTGGGCTTCATCTTGCCCAATTCGACCAGTACATCAATCTGCCTCTTCACCTCTGCCTCTTCCCAGTAGGATAATCGACCAGGAGATGCTTTGCAAGGTGGGAACCCTTGCATATCCACAAAGTGTTCCCCAATAGTACAACAACCTAGTTCACCTTTATTCCAAGCAAAAAAGTCTTGGTACTATTCCAAAACTTGTCAGAGTTGTTTTCGTTTCTCTTCCTCCAAGTTGGTGTTAATCCTGATTCGCTGACAGATCTCCCTCCATCTAGTATTCACTTCATAATGGTTGGCATATGTCAACTGCTCAGTGTGGCTGCCATCAGTGTTGCCGTTTCTCATCTGGACCGTTTATAGTAGTGCTGGAATTGAGGAAGCATGTACTTGGCTAGGCTGCTGTAGCAAAGGTGGGACAACTACACCACGTGTGGATTCATACATGGCATGTCTCCCTTCCTCTACATCAGACACCCACCTTATCCAGTCTACATAATCATCCGCATCTGTGATTTCTTCTTTCATGAATATGTCAGCCTACTCCTGCAATATCAGTTGCAGAATCTCTTGCAGTCCTTCTGACTTCACTAGCTCCTCCAACTCAGTGTCTCCAAACTCATTCTCATGCTTAACTTGCCTCAATCGATTAGAGTCCGAATCGTCGTGCCCACTCCCATCAGTACCAGTATCCGAATCTGAGGTGGACGCATCATCCTTTTTAGTCATAATCACATGATCCTAATCTGGTATCTAATCAGGAGCATCCTTGGTATGTGCGTTCTTCCAGATGGTCGTAGCCTCGTGCATCATAGCTTCAAAATTCATCCTCTACAATAAATTCACCATCGTCAAAGGCAGTACCTCCACATTGCTTCTGGGGCCATGTCTGACTTGTATTAAACCCCGTTCCACATCCACTACTGCTCCAATTTTCATCAAGAAATCCAATCCCAGGAGTACATCATAGTTGTCCGTGTCCACGATCATGAAGGTCATGGCACACTGTACGCCTCCAACCTTGACTGGTACCTCGTCAATTCGACCCAGCGCCTGTGTAACAACTCTTGACGCGGTTTTGTAAGTCTCCAACCCTGTCACGAGATGCATCATGCCTAGTTCTCTGACTACAGCGGCAGCCATAACAGACATAGAAGCTCCAGTATCCACCAATCCTTCAACAACATAGTTGTTGATCTCCAAAAGCAGATGCAGTGTTTTGCTTCTATGGGTCTTGTTGATGCATACCTTCCTAGGTGCTGGAATCGCAGAGACCACTGACATTTGATTTTCAATCGCCTCTGAATCCCTCTTTCTCCTAGCCAACTTCACCAAACTTTCAAGATGTTCCAGTTCCCCTGGAATCATCAGAATGGTCTCCATAGGTGAGAGAGATACCTTTCCTTTTATGAAGTGTGCCAAAATTTTGGATCTGACTGAGGTATGTCGGCTTGCACTTACTCCATCTCCCTCAGCTTCAAGGGTCGGCACAGCCCTTCCTTGTGTTACATCAATCGGCACCCTCCTTCTAGGTACTCGGGTGTACGAGAATAGGTTCTCATCCCCACATAGCTTATTAAGATGTTGCAGGGTTGTTGCTTCGTCATTCAGCAACACCTCCAAGAAGTTCGATTTCCCAAAATGTGATTTCCCATCTTTGGGCTTCTTTCAACATCTGTCCTCGGAATGCCCCAACCTTGAGCAGAAGGTACATTTTATTCCACAATTCTCTGTCCTATGAGGCATACTGCACTTGGCACATTTTGGCCGTGCTTCATTCAACCTTGGACATGTGGTGGCCAAATGGTCCCCCCCTTTGTAGATTTGGCATCCTCCAAACATAGTGGAAGACGATGATGCTTCTGGATTATGCACAGTCCCCTTGAAAAAGTTGATTAGGGTGTTGTTTAACGCCGTGACCTGTTTCTCCATCATAGTCTCCGAGGTCTCGTCTTTTTGCTCCTCCCTTAGAGGTTCATAAGGAGTCTCCCCAAGCTCGCCCAGAACTCTCTCAAGTTCTGTTGCAGCACCAACCAACTCCTCAATGTCTGTAAATGTTCTCACCACACACTATTTTCGAATCTCTGGCCTCAATCTGGCTAGAAATCTCCTCTTCTGCTCGGTGTCTTACATCTGGCCCTTCTGAAATAGTTTGTCGAGACGTTCATAATATTTTTGAACTCTTTCCTTGGGTTCTTGCTTGATGGCATCGAGCTTCATTCTAATGTCATTAACATCAACATCTCCATATTTCTGCACATCAGCGTCCTCAACTTAGCCCAATCCGTTGGTGCTGGTTGCAACCTCTTGAACCATTCCTTGGCTCTGCCTCTCAGATTTAGTTTCATAATCTTGAAGAGCTTATCTGCATTCAGATTTCGCACTTCAGTTGCCATGGTGAGCCTTTCCACCCAGTCATTGACGTCTTCATGGTCTCGTCCCCAAAACAACTCATCCATCCCCTGGGGGCTGGTCATCTTACAAACGTTTCAGCTTTAAACCAAAATTATAACATTCTCTATTACACACTTGACCTTAGGCCACAATTGGTAACCATAGTATCGAACAGCTCTATAATCTATTATGTTCGTATTAGATTTTGAGAAGAGCAAATGTCATACGACTTAATCTGCGAATTCAGACTGATCTCCTTCTGCTACTAGTCTCAAAGGTGCAAAATTAGATGGAAAAATGGAAAATTTTTGCTCATCTGTGGATTCTTGCTGGAATTGCCACTTTCCTTCTGAATCGCACCATATTCTCCAACTGATGACACGAGATCTCGATCCATCGTGTTCCACCCTGATAAGATGATCTCCAACCTGGAACAAATCTTCGACACCAGGGATGTAGAATATGGTGAAATGTTTAGGTGAAACAGCAGATTTAGGAACCCAAATGTTTCTTAACCTTGGTACATTGCACTGCCTTTCAGCAAATAAAGGCGTTACTCTATGCAAGGTATGAGGCGTAGTAGTGCTACGTCTACAGTTCTGAGATTGACACCCATCCCCTTGCTTAATCTCTCACCTTCAACCAAACCTTAGCACGCGTATAGAAACCACTGTGAACTACTTCTACTATTATGTCTCCTATTCGAGCTTCATCTGGATCTATTCCTACAAGCGTCACCACTCCAAAACCTAGTAAACGCAGGACTACCAATCCTCTTTGTGGTCCACATTGAGTAGTCAGATAATCAAACCTATTAACAATTTGTTGTTCACGAATCTCCTGTGTTAATTCTTCTACTCCCACCTCGTCTGCACTAGGCGTAGACATGATGCTTCAATTATCATTATAACTAGACATCCATAGGTTCTACCGAAACTGCCCGATTTGAACCTAGCTCTGATACCAAAAGAGAAGGTGCCGAGACAAATCAACAAATGTGACTACTAGCATGGGCATGAACAGAGTGGTCTCTCTGCAGATCTTCTTAGGCAAACCACAAATCGCTAACCCTTTCTCGCTAAACTCATCACAGAATGCGCCTACTTGCCTACACAGATCCTTGAACATCAACAGTTCATGCATCCACAAATCGGCAGAGCAGACAAACAAAAATCATAGATCACACCTTGCCTTTCATGTAAATTTCCAGAGAGCACAAGCTTTCTAACTTCCTTGTATTCATCAAAGATTAGACACTTATGAAAGTCTAGCCCTTACAACACTGCTTGGCCAAGTTGTTGGCGCAACGGAAGAAATTGCAACAACCTAGCCAAGTTCTTCCAAAAGAAACAACTCTCTACCACTCCATCACCTCCCCTTGCTGATGACCTCGTCTGGATATTTCAGCTCCCCCGTTCACCCTCGCCTCCTGTCCTCCTGTCTTCTTGTCCTTTCGTCGCCCGCCTTCCCTCATCAATAGAGCTCCATCCCTCAGCATCATTGGCGCTGCCTCTTCCCTGTACTCCATAATAGCCCATAAAGAGAGAAAACCTCCCCATGCAACGTCCATAGCAGTAATGGAGAGATTTCGGTTGTGGAAATGACGGCTAATAAATCAAAAAGCAAACCTTAAAAGCATGCCGTGTTCACACCAATGAGGTGACTTGTTGTTCGATCACATTAGGATCCAAAAAGTGAGCACACAAAGACTAGGATAAAGAGACGAAGTGTTGCAAGAGTTAAGGGCCTCTTCTTTGTTCTATTATTTGTTTTAGTGTTTTTACCTAAGACAATAAAAATTTATGTTTTCACTAAAGCTTTGATTAAATTAATGTCGATGGGAAGAATGCTCTTAGTATTGCTCTAGTAGATTCTGATTCCAAGTATTCTTCTATTGTGTACTGGAATTAGAGCTTAGATGGTAAACAAATTAGTGTGCATGAATAAATACATAGAGATGTTGGAAGTGATGAAATTCCATAGGGGACAGTGATGGCTGGTTTGAAAGAAAATCAGTCTGTGGGTTGTGGAAGTCCATGGGAATTGCTATTTGGCAAATTGAAACCCATTTGTTTAGGAACTCTGGGGATATGGCATCTACAGTTTGTCTAGGGGAAAAAGTGTGAAATCCATATTGATGTGGGATTCTCTCTTATCTCTATTCAAAATTTGAGAGATATTTGTGCGATAAATTCTATTGTGGGGGGGGCGGGCGGGCGGGCGGGGAGAGGGGTTGGGAGATTGCGGTGCACATACTGATTTTGTGTAAGACCATGATGGCCTACTAAGAAGGTTTGGAGAGATATGATCCAACATCTTTGTAACTTTCCATGCTTAAGAGTGGGTGTTATTAGGTAATTTGGGATTATAATTCGGTTACTAACAGCACACTCTATAGGAAATAGGGTTCATAACAGGTTTAGTGGTAGGAATAGGTGTTAGATTCTAAGAGGCATAATTGTAGTGAATCAACCAATAATATGTTGTTGAAAATGCCAATTCTATGTATGAAGTTCTAGAGGTTTTATGTTGCTTACTTTTTTGTTACAATGTCTCTATTATCCTCTAGTATTAAAGGGGCATTTATTTTTCTTAATAACTATTGGTTTCGATTTTAAAAGTAAGCTAGATTCAAAGAACTGTTTAGCTTTAGTTATTTGAAAAATTCAAAGAACCAACGGTTTTGATCATAAAGCATGGATGATTTTGATAGGTTATTTCATTCTTTCAGCTTGTTTTGAAAACCATGCTCATATATCATAGGACCCATCCATTGATTCTTTTGAGGGCCGTGGGTATGAATCCTAAGAACTACCATGATAATGGAAGAGGTCAGAGAAGTTTGCTCCTTCTTTTGATAACCAATTGACAGTGGTTGAAGAGGAGGCTTTGCGGGACATCTTTGGGCACTCGTGAAGGCATATCAGTCATCCTTATTTGAGGTCCCAATCGAAATTATCTTAGTGCTTTTCTCTCCTTTTCAGTATGTGTGTGTGGCAACCTTGGGAACAAAAAATTTGAGCAAGTAATGCAGTGGTTGTGGAGGCAGCGTTGTTCTGTCTATTTTGTTGGCCCAAAGGTTCGGGAATTGAATCCAACGATGGTAGATATTCATTCGCCTTCAATTTGTCTCTACTTTTATTTGTTCAAAAAGTGCTGGAGTAAGTACTACACAACAACCTTTTTATATTGGCTAAACTTAAAGTTAAAAGTCTAAAAATGAACTGATTTTGGAGGTTTTCAATCGCCAAAAGTGAGAAAAAAGGGAAAAAAACCATTAGACTTCTATGGTTGGTTTTTAGTGGGTCATCAAAAATATAGAAAGATGATTATAATTTGTACTTCATACATAATTTATACCTAGTTTAAGAATCTTGTAAAAAGGTTTAAAGTTACATTTTTATTTTACTTTTTGGTAATCACAATTTTTGGTCATAATAAAATTATAGTAGACTATGTTAAGTGAAAATGGATTGCTTATTATTTTCTCTTTTTTTTGTTTCCCCAAAAAACTTGAGAATAAATTATAAAAAGTTAGTGGGATTTACTTATTTACTAAGTGCATTTACTTATTTAGCTTCAATTTTAACTTTTGGGGTGTAACTTGAAGATTTGTTCTATTGCAATATATATATATATATTTGGGAACAAATTGTGTTGTTTTCTCGAAATTTTTTGTTTGAGAATTTTTTTGAAGTTTCTACTACAAATTCAAGTAAGTTTGCTAAATTTTGGAAAGAATTGCCAAATTATTTGATGTCACAAAATTAGAAAACAAAAACCTTTTATAATGCTATTAAATATTTTGAGGCGGGGTGTTTGTTTTTTTGTTTTTTTTCGTCTTTTGGGATTGGGAGTTGTTTCAAAGAAGTGTAATTAAGGGTAATGCAAATTTCCATATAAGCAAAGTCCTTCACATGAAGCACACATGCGGTTTATTTGTTTGTTTGTTTTATTTGTAAAAGGAATGATGAACATGCAAGCTCTGTAAACATCAACAGACAACATGGAAAGTAGCATTACATGTGTATGTGAATTGAGTTAGTGGACGAGTTCCAATCAAGTTCTCTTCATTTCTCAAAAAAGAAAATTTTATTCATGATATTTGCACTACTAATTTTATTAAAAAAATTGGGTGAATTTTAAACTACAATTACAAAAAAATTTGGGATTTTTTTAATAGGATAAATTGTCAAAGTTTGGAGAAAATTAAAAATGAAACAATAAATGATAAATAATAATAATAAATAATTTATTTAAAATAACATGGTCATAACACTATTCTACTATCACCTTTCCTATGATGGCATATTTATCATACATGGTTATCAATCCCTTGCAATGTCCCTCCTCCCACCAATGGTCCCTTGCAATGTGCCTCCTCTGACCAACGGAGGGCCCTAGTGGCTCGTTTAAAGCAGTGGTATATGCAGGCCAAAAGTGATACCCTCCGGGTGAATTTTCCTGGTCATGGTTTGGATAACCGCCCGACACTGGTTTAAATCACTGGTGTAGGCAGACCAACATGATAACAGCCGGGTGTGACATTCCTGGTTTGAATAACCGGCCGATGCTGGCACGTCCAGGCCACTATGATAACCGCCGGTTACCTTGGCGCTCAGCACAATCCGCTGTCAACTGCTGAAATGGGTGGTGTTGTTGTTCTCGGTTTTGTTGGTTTTGGTTTTGTGTTTGGGATTTTTGTTGTGTATGCGAGTTTGGGAACGGTGAGACGGAAGAGGAATGACGACCAGGATAACGCCTGGAGTGGGCGCTAATCTTTTAGGTCAGCATGCTGCGGAGCGCAACCAGGATGCGACAGCATACGTCGGGAACCTTGATTCGCAGGTCCTGTTGTTCTTGAAGCTTTGTTTTGTCTGTAGGCATTTGCGTTTGCTGCTTTGGCTGACCTTTTATTTCTGGCATTGCAAATTTTGGGAAAAATATATTGATCTCTCTCAGGCTCTCTTCTTCTTTCCTATAAAGTAATTTGTGGAGCTTTTTGCATGCTTGACACACTTGCACTTGTTGCGGCATTTTAGGGTTTTGGGAGTCTCCCTCAATTCCTAGGTTATTGTTGCTGGAACATTTTGGGAAGCCTTTCGCGGTTTTTGTTGTGTTTTGCAGTTTTTATTTTTTTTTCAGTTTAGGGTTTGCGGAACCCCTCTTCACTGATTCTGTTTCGGAACTTTTAGTGAATTGTTTTCTCGCTGGATGCTTTTGAACATATTCTGGTATCGTCTGGCAAGTCGAGGTCTAGCTTACCTGAGCTTCTCCCAGAGATTGGAAACTTGTTCTCTTTTCCTGGCATATTAGGGTTTAAGGCTTCCTCAGCAGCTTTTTCATACCCAAGACGTTTTCTCTTGCTCGATCATTAAGGTTTAGGCTACCTTGGATGTTTGTCTCTTGTCCATTTGGTTTGATTCTAGGGTTTTAGCTATCTTGCCTATTTTGCATGCGTTCTTCTTCTATTGGAGTGTTCTGTCTACGTTAGCCTTTTTTATGCGTCCTGTATTTGTTGTGGCAATCTAGGTTCACATGAACTCAGTTGCATCTCTCTCTGTATCTGTCTCTGTCAAAAATTTCTCACAAATGATGAAGGAAAGAACTGATGAAAAAGATGATCTTACTGACCATAAACCCCAAACCCTAAACTGTATTTTGATTACAGTTTGCTCGTTTGATGACCATACAGCTGTGCATGGTTCTCAGGGAACCAACTAATGACCAGTGGTCAATAGACAATTATCAAGAATATCATGTCATGTTATGTTTGAGTGTGTAGCAGGGACTATCAGGAAACCCTGTGGCATTGAGTATGAAAATATCATGTCATGTTATGTTTGAGTGTGTAGCAGGGACTATCAGGAAACCCTGTGGTATTGAGTATGATGTGCAAAAGCTTATCTTCTACAAGCCAGGATATTGTACAAAGGGATATTCAAAGACTGTGGTGTTGAATGAACCAAATAACAGGTATCCGAGGAGCTTTTGTGGGAGTTATTTGTGCAAGCAGGCCCTGTAGGTATGTTATACACAGGCCTGTGAGAAATGAGATAAGAGTATTGCTTCAAATCTTGAAGATGTGCAAGGTTTCTGGTTGGTCAAGAAGGCTACATGGAGTCATGGGTTGTAGATGCAGTTTGTTTGATGAGTAATAATTTATTGTTGACCATGGTGGGTGCAGTAAACGTGTATGTACCGAAAGACAGAGTCACCAATTTACACCAGGGATATGGCTTTGTTGAGTTCCGGAGTGAGGAAGATGCTGATTATGTATGCCCTTAATTTGGCCCTTCCTGATGTTTCCTTTGCTCAAGCAAGAGAATCCAGCCAGATTTTCTGAGAAGTTATAAGTTGTAAGCTGTCTATCATCTTCTCATGGTTGGGTGATTGATGCAGGCCATCAAAATACTGAATATGATCAAGTTGGATGGAAAGCCCATCCGTGTCAACAAGGTACATGTGATAGTGCTGTCCTAGGAATGGGCTCCTTACAGTCACAACACTTTATTTAAGTGGCTAAATGTAAAAAGTATGGGTGGGTTGCCTGCTTTGAGGCGGTATCCCCTCGTTGCATGTTCTGTGCTTTTATGAAAGTCTTGTCTTTCGTCTTCTGCATCTTTGGTTCAGTGACTCTCAACTCACAGAGTTAAGTGACTTTGTGTTAACAATGAAAACTGAATGTCCTATCAGTGTTCTAAATGATGTGTCATTTTGGGCTGTTTGCAAACGTTTGAAATCATCCTCAATAATACATTGAGCTGCCATTTTAAACAGTGGCTTTGTCTACTATGGTTGTGATTCAGGCATCTCAAGACAAGAAAAGTTTGGATGTGGGTGCCAATCTGTTTGTGGGTAACTTGGACCCGGTATGTATGAGTGTGGCCCTTCTACTTGAGCTCAATGCTGGGATGGTCTTGTATTAGTTGCTTTTGATCTCAATTTGTACTCTAAGGTAAAATCTGGCTGCACATATGAGTGCAGGTAGTTGGATACAAGTTGCTTGTCATGTATGCTTGCAGTTTCACACTTTTAATGCTATATAGCTGATGCCACGGGAGAGATGGTGCAGGATGTGGATGAGAAGCTGCTGTATGACACATTCAGTGCTTTTGGTGTCATTGTCACCAATCCCAAGGTGCCCTTTCGCTATTCCCTCATGAGTTGATTTGGGAGTGTTTTAAGTGTGGCCTCTTTATAATTGATTTAGTGAATGGGGGCCAATTTGCATTACCACTAAGCATCATGTTGTGGAAACATAGGAACACTGTTCTAGGTCCAATGATGGGATGAGCAAGTCTGGATATCAGGAGGGCTGTTACCATTTACTAGTTCTTTGTGTGGTTTCATAGTCTCAGATTGCCATTTGTAGTTGCTGGATGTTTGCTTTTCTGAGGAAAACATTTGGGGCCCCTGTATAGATCATGAGGGATCCTGAATCAGGCAACTCACGAGGTTTTGGATTCATCAGTTATGACTCTTTTGAAGCCTCAGATGCAGCAATTGAGGTAATTGTGCTACTTTGCAGTTAATGAGGTTGCTGTATGTTATTGGTGCTTTGATGTGCTTGCTTATTGAATTTGTTACTGTCCTCTCCTGCTGTTGTTACCTCCTCTTGGAGTTGTGTAGACCCTAGCATGTTTTGCACACTGGGCTTAAACTATGACAAGAGTAATGAGATTGAAAACAATTGTGTGTTGTGGGGTGGTGGCATATAGGCTATGGATGGGCAGTACTTGTGTAACAGAGCAATCACTGTATCTTATGCTTACAAAAAAGATACCAAAGGGGAACGTCATGGTACTCCTGCAGGTACCACACCCTGCCCTCCCCTGTTAGGATGTAACTTTGTAATCTGGAAACATGAGATTTTTTCAGTAACATTTGCAGCTGCCAGCTTTCTGGAATGGCTAGTTGAGCACTTGTGTAAACATGCCAGTCTTGAGAGGCATGGCAGAGATTAGCTTCTGAGAGTTTTGTGGTTCAGTCAACTCATTGTAGACACTCCATGTGTGTGCTTGGGGGATACAGAGCGCATGCTGGCATCTAGCAATCCTAATGTGCAGAAGAATCGGCCTCATACACTTTTTGCAAGTGGACCTCCATCACTGGTTGGACCTCCATCTCTTGGTGCTGGACTTCCACCACCTCCTCCACAAGGCATGGGCAACATGGGCATGCCACCTCCATCTGCAAATGGTCCTATGCATCACCCACCCCCTTTCAACAATGGTATGCACCCAATGCCCCCACCCCCACCTCAACAAGGCCAAATGATGCAGAATCAGCCTCCCCCACCTCAAGGGTATGGGGGTCCTCCTATGCAACAGAACCGGGGGCCTCCACCCCCTATGCAACCTGGTCAAGGTCCCCCTCCACCATGGGCAAATCAGCCCCCGCCTATGATGCAACAGCGCATGCCACCTCCGCCAGGGCCTCCACCTAGGCAATTCCAACAGGGTCCTCCAGGCTCTCGCCCTCCAAATATGCCCCCACCTCCTCCACAAGGATTTCATCCACCTATGGGCATGGGGGGCCCTCCCCCACCATGGGGTAGGGGACCTCCTCCAGGTGGTATGAGGCCTCCTCAAATGCAACAAGGTATGCCTGGGAATCAACCACAGCAACAAATGCAAGGCATGCCACCTCCTCCTCCTCGTGGACCTCCAGGAATGCCACCACATCCAGACAACATGGGAGCCCGACCACCCCCTCCTCCAGTCTCCATTCAGCAACAAGGTAGATAGAAAACTTAGGTTAATGCCCCTTTTTGTACACCTGGTTGGGAGAGAGAATGTAGGGAATGTTGCTTTCTTGTAGTTGCAATTTCAAAATTGAGATGCATATGTTGAGGTTATGCAGCTTGATATTCCCTTGAGCAAGTGCCTAAAACTGTCCATGCCAGTGTCCATGACTTGTTTTGTGTTGTGGTTCACCTAGTTTTTGCTTATTTGTTGTGATCACCAAACCTGATAATCTTCAGTGATGGTATGCTAATGCTCATGATTGAACCTAGATGAAAAATCTGTGAAACAAATTATGGCAATAGGCGTACCCTAGAGTGCCAATAGCCCCCAATGTTTCTCCAAATTATCAGAAGGATTTTGAAGCTTTCTTACATGGTGACAAGTTCATTTGCATTCACGAGTTGTGCAAGTACATAGACAACCATTCCATGAGTACTCACATGTTCTCTGATGGCTGATGAGATTGATTTGAATAGCCACTTTTGCCTTCACATTTGAATCATGATTTAATCATAATTCCTTTTTGCAAGCTCAGGTGTCATCTTCTCATCTATGGCATGCCCAAGCAGATCTACTATTCCTCTTTCAGAATCAAGGAATAATATCTTTTCATATTTCATGTTATTTTTAAACCTGATACTATTAACTTCCAATTCGTTAATTTACTTGAAATACATCTGGCATATTAGAACAGAAAAAATCATGGAGGGTGAATTCTCCATTCTCAAATGGATTGACTGCTCCGAATGACTTATATGTCACTCCTCACACATTTGCCTGCATTCTCTTACACCAATTGCTTCTTTTTGAATCTACTTAAGAGACCTGATAATTACTCAACTCAGCTAACATGTGTCTTGACACATCAGCAATTAGGTTGACTCAGATACTTAGATACTTAGTGTTCTTTTGAATTGTTTACTGTCTTTACTTTCCCACTTACTGCAAGGATGTAGTTTCAATTATTTTCCCACTTTATTTTCTTGCCTAATGCAAGTATATAGTTTAAATTATCTTCCCACTTTGTTTTCCTGCTTACTGTGAGTACTTAGTGTTGGTGGATATCTATTCCTACTTAGAGTTGTAGTTCATGTCTTTTGTTGTCAGTATCTGTTGTGTGACAGAGATAGCATGGGGTTCATTTGTTGTGTTGTGAGCATATTTTCCATAGCAGAGAGATAGAATGCATTTCATTTGTTTTGTTCTCAGCAGTATATTATGCAGCAGAGATAGTATGTAGCAAAACTGTTGATGATATACAAATTACAATTCTCGTTGAATACTTATGAACCACTGTCATCAACTTCACAACACTTCATGTGTGTATGTGTAGCAGATCAGAGATACCCCCCCCCCCCAATTGGAATCTCCAATCTGCTTCTTGTAAACACATGAATGAATGCAGGTAATGGAGCAATTCCATTCAGAGGACAATCGCGTACTAACACTAGACTTGACCACTGTGATGTCCACAGAAACTTCCAGCTTTTTCAATAAGTACCGCTCATTCAGCTGGGAGAAACTTTAGCAGGAAGTGTAATAAATGGTACTTCTATTTTGTGCAGTTACCAGTATTGAATGCTTGAAGAGCTGCACACACATTGCAAACTTCCCTAAATTACATGCAGCAACACTCAACTTCTAAAACATGTCTTAGGTCTGTATCTTACACACTTCATTGTTTCCAAAACCAGAAAAGAAAATTCTTCTCTCTACCTTCTGCTATTGATGAGAACACTAAAATAAAGACACGACACTTAGTGACCTCTAGACTTAGTTCATGGTTTTCAAAGGCCATGCCAAGTTGTGCAAACTGAATCATTTCTGAGAAGGGTGATAAGCTGAACTCTCTCATGCATTTGTCTTTACACTTTAGCACCAAAAGCAGCCAGTATCTGCATTGACTCTACTCTCCTCTCATCACAAAACCATGTGGGAGGACTCCAAATAGGTCGGTTCATGCTTCTCTACACCAGCAGTCGGAGCTGGGGTCCAGAAAGCAGGAAGGGATCTCTCTGGAACTCTTCCTGAGTTGGGGCCTGAGAAAGTGGGTCTATTTGGACTCCTTCTCCTACATAGACAAGTTTTTTGCAAGCTTTCTCTTTTGTTAAGAGTTATTTATGATCTGTGAGAGCAATGCCACATTGTCAGGGATCTTGTGAAAGACCAAATTGTTAATTGCATGATACATCTAATTCCTTCCACATGTCAGAATTGTACCAGTAGTGGCATCAAGTAACCACTGCAGGAAAGTAGCAGCACACAAGAGTTGTTGAAAATGGAAATATGTACAAAATTGTATAGAGCCTGTTAACATCACTGGAATGATCCCATATTTGTCAAACATCAATTGATTTCAAACCTACACAAGTCATGAGTTCAAGCCTGCTTCTAGTCTTCGTATAAGATTGCTCTGTATTCATTTCTAACAAAAGCTTAGCATGGGTTTCTAACAAATGCTGTGTGCAACAATCAAACATGAATGATTTAGCAAGTAACTCAGTGTTCATGGCAGCAGGTCTGTCAAATGGTGTTGAAGGGACACATTCCTGTTTTTCACAAATATTGATGACCACTGCTATTGAGTGCAGCACTCCAAAGGGTTCACTACCTCAGGCATCAGCTGCTTATCTGCTGGTCATTAACATGAAGGAGAAGGCATTTTGTAGCACTGAGTCTGATGGACACAGAGTATACATGTAAACACTATGATATTACTTCAGTCTCTGTTCACAAATCATATCCAATGACGGCTAGGGAGTTCTCTGCACTGAATACATTTAAAAGCTGCACTGTGATTAATCTAATATCAGTACAGGGACTTACCACTGGTACAAGATCTGATTCAACAGCTTGTTCCCACATCTTGCATTGATTGTTGCCTCTCAGAAGTTTATGGCCAGAATGGAACCCTCAGAAGCATAATTGTAGCCATTACTTCTGGCCCTAAGGTTGTCGGGAATGCAGCTAAGTCAGGCTCACATTATTTCATGATCATCTCTGCTACAAAGTGCAACATAGAGGGGCTTCATGCAGTTTGCATTAGGAAATCTGTCAGTGAACAGATGACAAGCTAGGGCAGGCACTTCCAACAACTACCATAGCCTGTACTTGCACTATACATGAAACTCCTTCAAAATTCTTGGGTGGGATAGTTGTTAGCTTGGACCCCAGCATTCGCAGATACCAATCAGCCATGCCGAGCTTTCAGAGTGTTTCTCCGAGAAGGCCATTCCAAGCAGCCATACTTTCACCAAGCAAGAATCAGAGGAATTCAAACTTTGTATTCAAATCAGCAAAATTGTGTACCTGATAGCATCAATACTGTAGCACTTGTATCATAGGGCAGGGCAGTGCTACATCCCACGATAGTAGCATTCCTCCAACAAGTGGTCACTGGTGGGTCATAAAAGTCTCAGAAAAAAACTCAAGTATCCTGACGGCTCCTGATAGTACAAGGTTCCTGGCAATGCCTGCAGAGCTGTTTACCATTCCCACTTTTTCAAGTTCCTTGGAACGTCTTCAAGTAGCTGTTAGAGAAATGAAGCATAAAAACTGCCTTACAATTATCAGTCCCAAAACCCTGTAAGATGGGCTCTCAGTCCCAGGAAATAGCTCAGTTTACTACAAAAGCTGCTCAACTTCCTGGGTAAAAGCAGCTGTGTACCCAACCTACCTTTCAACCAACAAAAAAAAGAAAGAACTTAGCTCTCTTGGACTTGAAAATATATAAGATGCATCCAGCTCCTGCTTGCTCGAGATGTTGATGATTTACTACCCTTTCCAAACCGTGTTTATGAACAACACAAATCTCTTCATCTCTCTTTCACAGCCAGCTGCTGCAAAGTTATGGCAAGGATTTTGTCCCTCACCAGTAACTCCTTTTAGTTAGTCCAAGTGACATGTTCAGAGCTAGAACAGGTGTAAAAATGAGTAAACAATGTGGGTCACAAAAGGAGCTTTACACCAGAATCAGGGTTGTGGAGGCCAAGTCTTTGAAAAAAGAAGAGGAAAGATCACCAATTCTTATTGGCTACTTTGTTTCACTGAGCTGCTTGACAATTGACCTACTGACCAAAAAGGTACAAAGCTCTCCTTTATTGGCGCCTGAAGTTCTTCAGAAAAGCCATCACACCAACAGCAGCCAATGCACCTGACGCTGTAGCTGCAGGAAAACCATAACTTGCAATCTTTGTCTTCAGTTGCAGTGAGATCTTCAGTGAACTCAACTCTGAAGCAAGCTCCTGTGCCTTCTGATCACTGGTGTCCTTCTCAAAATTGGCCTTCTCAAGAGAAGCATTAAGGAACTTGATCTGTTCTTGCCATGTTGCAAGCTCTGATTGTGTCCTTGCTGATGAATCTGTTGATTCAGAGCTTTCATTCAGCAGGTCAGCTGGTTGGCTCTTTGAAACTTGCAGCTCATCTTGTAAACTGGAGACTGTGGCCTCCAGGCTCTTCACCTTGACAGCAAAGTCCTTTGTCTGAGTATCTTGAAGCTGCTTCACTTGCAACCTTGCTGTGTTCAATTCCTCTTCAAGAGACTCTACCTTACCATTTAACATCTTCACTTCAACAGAAAATGCTGCAAAACCACTTGCTCAAATTCAGAAAGGGTCCTGGAACCAGTACAGAAAGCATAAGCTGCTCTAGACTTTGGACATGCAAGACAGCTTCATCACTCCAAGAAAAAATCAATGTGCTAGCAAGAGAAACTTCACAAAAGCATTTTAGTTAACCAAACATTTTGTGTCAGTTCTGGCTGAACCAAAACAAACACAAAGGGACATATCATTGTGTGTCACAGTATCAAGCCATCCATCACCTTCCATGATAATGGCAGTGACTAGCTGCCATTAATCCCCACTTACTTCATCAGCTACCAACAGTGGGTGTAATAAGTAACCTGCTCAAAACTCCAGCAAACAATTATACAAAAATTGGCATCCTGAGTTTCTATTTCCAGAAGCAAAAGGAAGAATTGGTCATTTAACTAGCACTGAAAACAAAAGTTTCTTCATTCCAAATAAATTCCACAGAATCTACTGGATATCATACCTTCCTTATCCATCTCACAGATCTGAAGAGTCTCAGCTGCTTCACCCTTTGCAACTCGTAGGTCATCTTCTAATCTCAAAATTGTGGCCTCCAAACCCTCCACCTTTGTACCAAAATTCCTTGTATGAGAATCCATCTCTTCTCCATGGTGAGCCAGCTGATCTGCCAATTCAAGTGCCAGCTTCCTGTTTTCTTGCTCCAACCTCTCTTCCTCTGAATGAAGCTGCTCAATCACCTATATAAAAAAGAGTAAATCCAATGCTCTATCAGCTGTTATGGTCTGAAGAGAAGGCATATGATCAAACTGATGATCCAAACCTAGGCAACAGACTTCGATGCCACCACTTCAGTGGGAGCCCCAAGACATTATATCTTTGCAACTATTTGACTAGTCATTAGCCATATCACCTTGACCATTTTTCATATCATTAAACCATCTGTCACTCATGGATAGTTGTATGAAGTGCTCACCAACTTTGCACAAGTAACCTCTTCTTCAGCCTTGGAAAGGGTACTTGATACTTGCTCCAACTCCTCCCTAAGCAACTCCTGCTCTCTATTTAATTTCTCCAGATCTGCAGCTCTCTTTCCTGCCACTGCCTGCAGATAAATTTTCTCCTTCTCCAGTATTTCATTGCCAGTTGACAATGTTCCAATCTCTTTCTCCAGGACCTCCAACCTTGATTTAGTGACCATGGCATTCCTTTCAGCTTCCTCAACATGAGCTGATAAGGTACCAAGTTTAGAACTCAATTCAGAGACAGTAACTTTTAAGTCTTTGTTTTCAATATAAAAAGCATTTTTCTCCTCCATCAATGAGGTCTTCTCTTTGCTGAGTTTTGAAACCTCTTCCTTTAATGAATTGATTTCCTCCTTTGATAAGTGTCCTCTATTTGTAAGTTCTTGCACCTGGTTCACATGCTCCAATTTGAGCACAGCAATTTCTTTCCATGCTTCTTCTGCCTGTGGACAATCACCCAAAGGTTTACATCAAACTCCTCCAAAATTGCTTGATGATACTAATGGCAATTAAATCTTGGATCAGACAGGTGTTTCAGGAGAAAACAGTTGTAAACCTGAAACTTCCAACAGTAGTAGCACAGGACAGGGATTCACTGTAAACTGGTGTTTTCAGTTCTCACCTTCAAATTAGCAGCTGTTGTCATTTTGCCTGCTTCCTGAACATTGGCAGCTGACTCTTCAAGTTTCATACTCAACCTTGACACAGCAGCTTCCAGGCCTCTATTCCCATCAGACAAGGAGTCTTTCTCCTCAATCAGTGCAGTGAACTTCTTGCTCAGGCTTGAAGCCTCCTCCTTTAGAGCAGAGATTTCTTCCTCCAACACCTGTCGTTTATTTGCTAGTTCTTTCATCTGGTTTGTGTGCTCTGTTTTGAGAGCAGCAATAACTTCTTGTGCTTCTTCTGCCTGTAGAGATGGTTATCAAAATATCAGTCACCAGGATCCTCACTCCTATTGCAAAACATGCTACAAAAGCAAGATTTGATAATGAACTAGCAACATGCAGATCCAAATACATACCTGTTCAAGGGAAATCAGCCTCAACACATCTCCAGCTGCTTTGGAGAAATCATCATCATGACATCATAAAAGGTCCCAACATCTCACAAACTGACCTTGACATAAAGGATTCATGCAAACTTACCTCAGATTTGGAAGCCAAGGCCAATCTGTTGGCATCCTCAATCTGAGCCAATGATGCAGCAAGTTCTGAAGTCAACCTGGAAGCAGTAGCTTCCAAGTCTATTTTTTCAGAATCAAGGGAATTCTTGGCCTCAATCAGTGCAGTGATATCTTTGTGCAGCCTTTTAGACTCCTCCCTCAGCGTAGAGCTTGCTTCCTCTGATACATGTATTTTATTGGCAAGTTCTTGCACCTCCTTGGTATGATCTCTCTTCAAAGAAAGAAGCTCATCCTCTAGTTCTTCAGCCTGTACATGGTCACAAGAAAGTTTATATTCCACTACATTAACATTTAAAAAACATGCTATAGATGGAGTCAAGGTCTATTTGACCATAGCAGGGGTACAACAGATAAAGAACAACACATCTTATGAAAAATGGGGTTCGTACAAGCAGAGGTACATGAAGACAACAAACAAGACAGGCATTCTCTCACCCTTGATTTGGCAGCAAAGGCCATTTTTTGAACATCCTCAAGGTGAGATTCCAAGTGATTCTTCTCAACAGCAATGGAGTTTCTCTCCTTAGATAGCACAGTCATCTGTTGGGTCAAGCTTGAAGCTTCCTCCTTTGATGAGAAGCTTTCTTCTTCTAATTGATGTATTCTGTTGGTGAGTTCTGTCACCTTGCTAGCATGCTCCCTCTGAAGAGCAACATTAAGTTCCTTTGCTTCATTTTCCTGCAAGTCACCATGCACAAATATGATGCTATATTTGACCATACAGGCTCTGCAAGCCAGTGGAACTACATCAAAATCTCCAGTCTAGAATAGCTGCATATCCAAGGCATGCTCACCCTTGACTTAGCTGCTGATGCCATTTCCTCTGCTTCTGCAACAGAGCATGATGATGCTTCAAGTTCCTGAATTTTCTTAGACATAGAAACTTCCAATTCATTCTTCTCATCAATCAGTACAGATCTCTCCTGCCTCAGCTTTGAAGCCTCTTCCCTCAGTGAGGAGATCTCTTCCTCTGTCACACGAGTTTTCCCAACTAGTTCTGATATCTGGTCACTATACTCCTTGTGAAGAGTAATGATTTGTTCCTGTGCTTCTTTAGTCTGCAGTTCAAAATTCTCAGATTAGTATCACTACCTCTATTAGAAGCGAAATGCTGATGGAATAGCATAGTCCATAATGGTGATGCTGATATATGTCATGTGTACCTGCAATGGGAGAGCTAATATACCCCGGCAATGATTGACAGCCAATGCCTTAAATGAACAGACACCAAGAGAAATGGACTCACTTTTGACTTTTCAGCCAAGGCCATCTTTTCTGTTTCCTCAATGCAGGCTGAAATCTCTGCCAACTTTGAATTTAACTTGGAGACAGCAGTGTGCAGTTCTCTCTTTTCAAGGGAAAGTGAATCCTTTTCTTCAATCAGTGCAACCCTCTCTTGATTCAACTTTGAGGCTTCATCCTTCAGAGAAGCGTTTTCTTCTTCTATTACATGTGTTTTGTCAAAAATTTCTTTCATCTGGTTCATGTGCTCAATCTTCAGAGCAGCAATTTCCTCCTGTGCTTCCTTTGCCTGCAGATAACAATGGATTCATTCCTATCAATGAAAACTTCCTCAGCCATTGTTGAAATTGTGTCATGGAAGCAAGATCCATTGAGAGACTACAGTGACAAGATTCACCTATTGACCAGAAAGCTGTCAGGGGAAGTGGTTTGTTAAGTGTAGGTAGGCAAAGTTTGACAATGGCTACTCCTATAAATGAGGGAAACTATTCCATTATTGGTTGCCATGCCTACTCAAGTACATTGAGAATCAACAGTGAAAGGGAGCCCTTGGGTGGGCAAACAACCTGCAGTGCCCAACTCATGTGGTACTTAGGCTTGCAGGACACTGATCAAGTTGGGCAGGTCACTTACTGCAGTGAGTTCTTCCTCTAGCTGTGACACCTTCTTAGTAAGAGAGTCTCTGTCACTTCGCAGACTTGCCACTTGCCTCACCAATTTGTCATTCAAGTCATGTAGCATTGCCACCTTCTGATCTTCTGTGGGTGGGGTTCGTGGTGTTCTGGGAGATCCCAGCACATCTTTGTTGTCACCATTGATGAGCCTTGTGTCCTGATGTAAAGGAGAGACAGGTGGTTTATCTGCTCCAGAATCCACAAAAACAAACTCTGTGATCCATGGCTGGGACTATTGTTGAATAAGGGACAAAAGAACATGCACTTCAGATTGACCAGAGCAGCTGATGTAACTGTGGTACTCCATAACCATATAAAACAAACCTGAGAATTGTGGTGATGGGGAACGGTCCCTTAAAGCTTCATAAGCAAGTGGGCTTGGTGGCTGAGCATGCTCCACATGGTCCCCAACTTCAGATTCCTGGTCTCCAGTCTCAGACACACGATCCCCATTTTCTGACCCATTACTCATGCGGTCATCACTTTCAACATTGCCACTTGGTGTTGCCCTCTTCCTACCACCATGATGCTTCTTGTGATGTTGGTGGCCAGGCATGATGTCTGAAACAGAATACCACAGCAGAAATGTAACCAGACCAAAATTGGCAGAACAGTACACTAAATTTTCTCTGGAGAAATTTCCAAACAGAACCAAAATGCATCAATGACTGCACAATAACACAATAACACTTCAAAGGTAATGCTATACCAGTTCCAGCCAAACAAGCACAACCAGAAAAAGAATGGGTGCTGTCATAACCTTGTGATTGCCACTCACAAAGTTTCAGACCATCAGGTTATCATGAATGCCATGAGTGTTCCCCCCCCCCCAAAACACTCACTTCATGAGCTCTCAATGGTGAGTGTAGATCAGCATACATTAATCTGCTCAAAACTTAAGGCAAACAACTACACAAAAGTCTGTACCCAGGGTTTCTGTTGCTCAACCATGTAAGACTCAACCATGATGTCAATTACCATTCAAGAGACACAGCTAATCAAAAGAGGTAAACAGCACCATCAATCGAGCTCCAATAAGCTTGTGAGGGTAAAGTTCATTTAAGTTTACCTTGGCCCTGTATAAGCAGGCAAGGTCTAGAGAGGGTAGTTGTACAATCTCCAGCACAAGAGCCAGAAAGCACAAAAGCAAAAAGTATGTGAAGACTCAACTTAACTCACCAAGCTGTGAAGCTAACTTCTACTGTCCATGCTCTAGTTCCTTGTTCCTTCCAACAAACCCAAACAAGTATGTATCTAGGAATGATAATACTTCTCATCTATAGCTATTGATGAACTCTGAATCTCACAGGAAATGTGACCTTCCTCCAGTGCATCTCAAAAGCACAGCCAAGCAGAATAGAAAGCAAGCCACTATCCTAACAAAAAATTCTATGTCCAAAGGCAAATCTCCAATTGCTAAGAAAACATGGAGGAACCACTAATGTAATATAGCTCAAATCTGCAATGTTTCCACTATCAATTCATTTAAAAAATACCAAGTTTGTATCCTGGGTTTCTCTACCCAGAACTTTGGGATTTTCAATTTTCCTGGAACAATTGTAAACTAGTCCAAAATTGGACTATTAACACTTAAATATCTCTGCTTTGACAGAAGATCCCAGGCTTGAATTACTACTGGACAAACTAGCAGTACTATTTCAAACTACAGAAATCACCAAATCCCACAGAGCGGCCAGCAACGTGGCCATCGTTGCACTCCGACAAGAGAAGAAACAACATGCTTTTTATTGTCTGCAAAAATTGCATATACTACTTGCTCATTCCATGACAAGAGAATTTTTTTTTGCCGTAGTGCATGGAATGTGAACAGATGTAAACTTCCGTGTCATAATCTCGGAAAATAAAGCTTGCAACACGGGAAAAGAAAGAAATCAAGAACATGGACAACAACTACCTATTTCGCGCAGCTTCAGGGAAGAACAGTAGGGGCAAAGTCGACGTATAACAAAGTAAAGGCTTGGGCTTGCAGTGTTCTGCCTCTTACAGCGAGAGTCAAAAGAATCAAGTAAGCTGTCCTGAAGTCTATTTTACAAACTACAGCATGGCCGCTGCAAGAGCCCGGAGTCAGAGTGGCTGGGTCAAGCAGAATGGAAAGACGCAAGCAACAAAACAAAAAAAAGTAGGAGAAAGGGGAAAACATAAATATAACCGGTAAGCACAGCATAAAAGATCAGAACACGTCGCCGCAGAAGAACAGAAGCGCACAAGATCAAAATCAAGACAGAATTTTCACCTGAACGGAGGGCGCAAACACCCGAATCCTTGCAAATTTAAGCTTCAAGAGATGCAATGCACGCTAGAAGAACTTGAAAAGATCGGTCGCTTCTGAAGCTTCTGGCCTTCATGAGCCTCAAAACCTTGAGAGGGAGAGAGAAACGAAGAACACTTTTTTCCCTTGCGATATCCAAAAGAATAAAGGAGCAAATAGCAAGGAGAAACTGCAAGATTGAGATCGAAAGAAAGAGAAAGAGTAGGCCAGCAAAGGACGATCCCAAGAGGACGCAGAATTGGATGAAAGGAGGGCAGAAGAACGTCAGGAATACAAGAGGAATGGTGGTGGGGATGGCGATGGTCGTGGTGGGGATTGCGAAGGAGCAAAACGGGGAGACGAAAAGGCAACCTAGGGTTTGCTCTAACTGGCCCCCCAAATCTCTCGGGACTTCGACAAAATTTCGGCATCTGGACTTCAACTGGACCCAGCATCTGGATTCCATTTTTTTGAAATTTGTGACGGAGGCGGGTTGGCGATCATTGGTAAGAGGACTTCGCCAAATTTGGCTACAGGTAAGAGAGAAAAAGTAGCAAAATTTAAGATTATTCCTCCTATTTTGGCGCCACGTTCAAACTTATTGTCTAAATATGGTGACTTCAGAATTTTTTCTATTCTAATATGGCGACTTGGGAACATGCCCCCCCCCAAACAAAAGGTCCTTTGTATCATTAACACCTCCACTTCTTTTTTGTCGCCAATATGCAAAAATTCGCCCAAAAAAGAAAACACACTAATCATGACCTCCTCGTGTGGAATATTTAAACCTCTTTAATATTAAGAAAGAAAGGTTTCTCGAATTCATTTCAAAGCCCTTCAACTTGGTGTAATTTGCCTCATTTTTATTTTTCTTTCAATTTTGTGATATTGCTGAAGTGGTGATCATCCATAAGCCGATTTAGCTAGACTTGGCAATAAGCAAAATCTATGAAAATTAAATAATTAAAATATCCTTCTATATTCTTTACTAACTACTGGAATGTAAAATAATATATGGCGATCCTTTATAAAAATCAAAATATCAAATGTTGGCTACCAATTAACAATAAATCTTTTGCCATTTTTGAAAAACACTTTGCCACAAAAAGTCTTTTTGGTTGGACTTGTATTCATTGAAATTGAATTGTTGCGTGAGCTTGGATTGGTAAAGTTGATATATTTTAGAAAGTTTGCGCACATATTAGTAATAACTATCTTCTTCAGTGTATATTACCTTTAGACGAGCATAAAATGGAATGTTTTTGGGGTTTTATTAAATTTTGGTGCCAAAGGCCCTTTTGTCTCCGATAAGTCCCCCAAGGTGGGGCATTCACACACTAAGGGGCCTTGTATGAGGTGGTAGGTTGAACCCAGCCTCACCATTCAGGAATGTCCCCACCCCAGAGCTTTATCCATCATAAAACATAAGGCAAGGTTGAATGGACACAAATCACAAGGCACAGGAGGGCAAGGTTCTTACTTCTTGCACCTATTCCTTGAGGGTGGGAGGGATCTTACACCTACTTATAGGTGTGAGATCTCTCCCAGCCTTAAGGAGTAAGCATAATATCTTCTCCTTTTTGGACGGATGTTCTTGTACAATTATACTAGGAAAATTCTTTGAGGGAGCTTTACAAAAAGAAAGAATTAAATATGTGGCTGCATTTCTTGGGTCAACTCAGATTTTTCTTACTCATTCCCTACATTTTGCTTGTTTCTTATGTTGCTTAAAGGGTTCCGCACTTGACAGAACTAAATTTCAAAAAGGGTCAATGTAGATAGGTATATTAGTTGTAAGTGACTCCCTATGCATGGAAACGGTCAAAAGTGAGAGAGGAGCGGGAAAAAAGAACTTTTATCCAATAGATAAAACTCTTGGCAGTCCTGAAAACTCGCACCATAACTTATGCAAGTCCACTCACAAGTTTAGGTTCCTAAGAAGAGTTGGATTGTGGATTGCACCACATGAAGAGGAGGAAGGGTGCAAAGAGGAAAACATGTTCTTCATATGAACACATGAAAGCAGGAGGTGCAAAACTTCAATCTCTTTCCTGATATTGCATAATCAACAAGGGGTGTGTCACATTCTGGCCTTGCCATTTACATTGAAAAGCATCTTAAGGCAAAAGAGGAATTATGGAAACTCAAATACTTCACCATGCAAAAATATAATATTCAAAAAATCCTCTAAACGAAACAAAAAATCTTTCAAGATATTATAACTCTGTTACTAATCTCAAGTTTCAACACAAGCCAAAATATCATCTTTCAAAAATCCTCACATAAAAATAGACCTATTACCTAGGGGTCAAAATCCATTAAGCTACTAGACTCTACACTGAATCTAAACTCAATGTCCTTGTCTTGGTAAGCAAGGCTGACAAAACAAGGCACATTATGATTCTTCAGAAAAAGGTAAACCCAATTGTTATTACATACTAATTGTCTTAATGGTGTGTGTACCCCCATAACTGAGCAAAATGTTCTGGATTAATCCACGGTCATATAGTGTCAATTCAAAAATAAAAAATAAAAAATTGTGTTACTAAAATGTTTAAGGAGAAGTAACTTATATAAAGATGAAGACATTATCATTTTAAAATGTAAAACTAATTAATAATTTTGAATTAGTAAAGATAAAAATAATCATTTAAATTTAATAATAAAATTTAATTAATCTTTTAATTTATGATCACTATTTTATTTGGAAGATTATATTTTGCTTCACTTTGCAGAAAGGAAAGTTTTCTAAGTGTAAATGAGAAAGAGGTAAGAATAATTATAAAGAAGGTGGGAGTTTAATAATTTTTTAATCATTGTAAAAAATTCATGGAATTTACTAAATTAAAGTTTTAATTTTAATTTTATGATCATTTAGCTTCACTTTGAAAGGGAAGTTTTGAAAGGGTATGCGAAAAAAATATAAAAATAATGATATAGGAGGTGTAAGTTTGGAAAATATATTTAAAAAATAATTGTAAAGGTAAAAGTAATGATAAAAATTAGTTAATGCATATTTTCATATCCATTTAGGTTAGTAGAGGAAAGGAGTGATGCAGTTAGGATTGAAAGATTCTTTTCTAGGGTACACAAGATAATGTCATAATATTATGAATGGCTTGAAGCCATAGACTCTGGATAAATCCAAAGAACAAGGTATTATAGGAGACATATACTAAAAAATTCCTTGAATTACAACTTGTTTCTATAGGTAGGATTTATGAAAATATGTTTAAATTTCAAGTATGTGTTAAATAGTTTCTAAGTTCCTAGACCTAACATTTTGGACTTTGGCTAATGTTATTTGGTACTAAATTTGAATACGTGTTACCTAAAATCGTCAAGCTTTTATTTTAATTCACGTGTAAGAGGTGCCTCACTATAAGTTGTGAGTTTAGAACTATCTTGAGCGAATTCAAAAAATTCAGTAAATTAATTTTCAAGCTTGTGTTTCAATCAAGATACAAAACTTGCTTATCATAGAGGCAAAAATTAATCTGGACCAACATCGGAAATGGATGGAATGAATCTGGTGGCAAGTGGGTGTGACTGAAGCATATTTCAACAATCAATGACATATTCAATCTGGCTGTACATGAAATCTCATGTAAGCAATTTTGTAAGTTGTATTATGTATATCATGGGCTACAACACACGGAGCTGCTTTTGCTGACATTTTTATTTCTCTGTTAGAAGTGAAAGTTATGTCTCTTCCTTCTGTACAGTGCAAAGGTTGGGTACCACTCACAGGTGCCAAATTCTTCTAGAACATTAAAGGATATTTATATTGTCACCTAAATCTCGTGTAAGCAATTTTGCAAGTTGTATATCATGGGCTTCCTAAGGAAGTTACATTTGCTGGCATATTTATTTCTCTGTTAGAATCAAAAGTTATGTCTCTTCCTCTGTCCCATACAAAGCTATGGTAGCCTCAGGGGTGCCAAATTCTTCTAGAACATATAAGGATCTTTCTCAACAAGAATATAGTCACCTACATATGATAGAATTGGGGTTATGGGCAGCATATTCACCAAGTCCCAAGGTAAATCTTGTACACTTGTGCACTACTTAGTCAATTGGTTTCACATCCCAATGGTGCCTTGTTCTTGCCAAATTCTTGAGTTTGAGGGTTTCCCATACAAGGGGAAAAATGGAAAGGAGGTTCACTTGAATAAAATGTTGGAGGCCTATGATAGAGCAACCTATGTACACCCTGAGACACTCTTGAACCAACCTCCATGAACTTTCTTGGAGCAATGCGATGAATCATATGGGTTCTAGCTTTCAAACAGAATGTAAATATTTGAATACTTTGCACAAAGGCAATGTGCAAACTCAGAGTGTTGGGTGGATGTATCCATTTTAACCTATTCAAAACAATTACTTATGCTGAGGTAGAATAAATATGCCAGCCAGGGAGGGTAAAAACTAAAAACAAGGTAAGAAGACTCATGACGCAGCAAGTGCATCAACTTCAAGTGAGGTTGCCAAATACAACAAGAAGGGCATTGGTGCTTTATGTGTGCTTTAAGTGGGAACACAATTGACATCAAGGCAAAGCAATTAGATCTAGACTTCTCTGAGTATCAAGTTTCTTAGATACCAATGTGTATAATCTTGTTGACTCACAAGTTGAGAATCATACACATAAAGACTTGTTTTTCTGGTTGGGTTAAGACACCTAATTTGATTATCATAGGATCCATGAAAAGGATCAAACTCCCAAAGTTTGAGAACCTGTCTATCACTTCAATTTCGTCCTGTTGTAATTTTGTGTGTGCTATCCATGCATCACTAAGAGTGCATTCTTATTGTGTGAAACAAAAACCTGATGTGATCCACATTCAGTGTTGCATTCTGACGGTCAGGTTCTGAATCAACAACACTCAAATTTCTTCTGCGAGAATTGAGGATATTAAGGCATGGCACAGAGGTTTCACTCAAAATAATAGCAAATGGAACCATCAACACAATCTAGGGAGCTCAAAACAAATGTTACCTTGATTTAAAATTGTGTACTACAGCTTGCAAATTAGCAACAGCATAGAAACTGATCTGTTGGGATAAACTACATAGCAGACAGAATGTGTGCAACAAGTAATTGTATGCCAATTGTACAAGGCTTAATACAGTGATACAGTCTGCAACTAGGTATAATCCTTCTTATCCAGCTGCTTCTTTTCCTCTTCAAGATCACAGATTTTCCATGCACTTTTTACAATACAGAAGCTTGTCATAATTTTCTCCTACTCATCAATTTACTTGGGTTTTTACCATAATCTTGCTTGGACTTTGCAAAGATTTGCATGTGTGTAGTTATACCTGTCTACCACCTAGCCTTCTTCATACATCAGAGAAGAATTTTGTAGATACTGCAGCATCGTGTGCAGAACCCATCAACACACAATTGTGTCACGGGCATGGAGAGGAACCAAATCAGGTGTCTTTACAGTTGTCTACATGTATGAGGCGTTCTATCATCCATGCCTTGTTGCCACAAGACATCTGGTTTCAAAGGTAGGAAAGACCATCAAAGACTATTTTGAATGAGTGATGTTTACGCATGCACACAATTTGTGTGTGTTAGACATGCTGCAAGGAAAAGACAACTAATTTGTGGGGAGGTTGAACTAGCCCATGCCAAACCAAAAATGGTTGATGAAAGCACAGAGCAGGTTGATTACTAGCTTGCCTTCCACATTGGAGTACCTGAACATTTATTGATTAAATGTAAATGTCATTCATTATTGTGGCTTCATCTGATGTTCTTCCCATATTTGACCCCTGACTTGAGCTAGAATATGCATGTATGTACATTGAAAATGCAACCAAAAGCTCTGTCAATGAACTTGAGAATGTTAAGTCTGCCCACCATCAGTCATCAAGATGTATTTTGACAGACCTAAGTACAACAGCACAGTTGAGATCTGCCTGATTCCTTAGCATTTCACAGCAAATTGACTCACAAAATTGTTGAGTGATGACATATGCACAACATTGAGCTGGAGGCTTCATTGTGAGGTGAACTAATTGAAAATTTTAGTGTCGGCCAATATTGAAGAATATTGCAGCTTCAGCAATTTGAGGTGTTGCAAACTACACTTCAATTGAGAGGACAAGCATAATATCTGGATCCACCTCAATGTAGACAAATTATGGCCATACACTCTCTTTCTTGACTCTGTTTTGGTTCCATCTTGAAATATACATTGGGGATTTGACAAATTCATTTTGGATTTTCTATCGTTCAACAATCCCCTAAAGCTTTCAAAATTTATTTATGGATGCAGGTGGGGCTTCTACTTCATGAAGAGGAAGGTGGTAGAACATATGGATGTCCACAAAAAGTCTTTTCTGACTTCTGGTAATGTAGTGATACCATTCACCAGAAATAAAGTTTGCATGATGTTTGTCTTCTTCCAGAGGTGAAGTACTGCAACAAACAGACCTTAGTTTGAGTTATGAAATGAAATTGGATCCATGGCTTTGACTTGTTTGTAGGTTTCCCAACATGGAAGTTTGTGCTCTTTGTAAACACTGCAAGGATCCAAAGGATTTGTTACACTGTCATTCCTTGTGTTGTGAAGATAATGGATAAATAATGGATCTTATGATAGGTTGCATGTTATTGGATTGTGTACAAATAGGGATTAGAAGTTTGCAAGTATTTCCATGTGAACATTCTCTCAATTTCAATTCACAGTAAAGATCCCACTGTTGTATTGGACAACAGGATCTTAGTGCTATGAAGTGTCTGGGAATTCCTTGTATACATCATCTGTTTATTTTTCTATGAATTATTGGTGATTGATGGTGGACCTGATAAAAGCCACTGTATGTGCGTGTTTGAAGTGACAATGTACAACTATGAAGCCTTGCACCAAAAGGTTCACAGGCCCTTTCAAGCCCTGTATCTCCACTGATGGAAGTTGCTTGCTTGTTTTTTCCAAAGCAACAAGAGCATGTAACTTTCTTGGATTTTTTCCTTTTCTGCTAGCTGCATCAAACTCTACCAAATCCAGGATGAATCTACACAGTTCAAAGTTCAAGTCAAATTGCTAGACACACACTAGTGTAGTGCACATCATGACAGTCTATCAGCTGCACAAATATATTCTTCAGGGATGCACAATCTCTATGCACATACAGATTGTTTGTTGCACTTGTTCCAGAATCCGACCAGAGTGAGGTATTTGGAGACATGTCATTGTGAGGAGCAAGATTATGATTAAGATTTTTTGCATGAATCATGTCTGCAAGTTGCAAACAGGATTGGATTCTGCATCACCTGGGTTCTGTCAGAGTTAATAGTTTGAAAAGCTCTGTGGAAAGAGTTGGATTCATAAGAATAGTACAAGTGTAACTCACAAGGGAATACATTGATGCATGCACAGGATCTGACAGGAAGGAAGAAACTGGGGCTGCTGTTCAGCAAGATGTCTTAGTGCTTGATGACAGGATGTCACATGTGAAGACAATAGAGCATGAATTTTGGGCCACAAGCATCAACAGTTTGGAGGCAACTGTGGTGAACTTCGGGTCACAAATGCACCTTGTTTTCTCTGATTCTTCAGAACCCAGGGAAATCTTTTCTTGAGTGCTAGAGATAACCTCAGCATCAGAGTCTTGCAAAGTCCACAAAGTTATAGATACCCAAGCTCACTATGTAAAACCTTCGAACACAGACAACTCATCCCTTCCCAAGATGGGCTATGTGCATCACATCTTTGACAAATATGCCATTAGCCCTGCATTCCAAGTTAGCAATGAGGACAAGTGCCGTAATCTCTCCTTTCACCTTCTATGGAGAACATCCAGCAGTGTGATCGACAAGGATCTTGGAGACAGGTGCAGATGACTCTTGGAATCATCTCTCAAGAAACTGGAGAGAGACAAGGACAAAGACTTCCATGACTTGGAGATACACTTCCACGTGCAGACTCTTGAAGAATCCTTACTCCAAAATCCTTTGCATGACAGATTCTCAGCCAGCAATTGGCATGGCGGATTGGATGTGGCATGTTGTTTGCCTAGTTCCCATACAAATTGCCAGGGCAGAAAACAACACACCTTTGCCCCTTGTTGAAGGACTTTGCATCTCCTCTGACCTCAACTACTGGGACACCGTCTCACTTGCCAACCTGCTCCGATTTGGACTCTATGAGACAGTACCAGGGAGTTGAACTGGAGATGTAATAGTAATATCCTCCATGGGAAAACAGAGCAGCAGAAAGTCTCACCTGCTGAATCACTTGAGTGGCTTGCTGCTGGATATGGCAGGTGGGCATTGCACCAATGGTGTCTGGATGGCAGTGTGCTTCACAAGTGATTGTCTGTATGTGTTACTGGACTTTGAAGGGTTAGGGAGCTTTGAATGCAGTCAGGACATGCTTCTGTTGATCCTCAATGCTGCCTTCAGTGATATTACCAGCTTCAATAAGAAGGCTAGTGACCTCACAATCAAACTTTACATAATTCACCACCTTTGCACAATCAGAAAAATCTTACTACCCCCACTCATGAGGTTGTGTGCATCATGTGTATCTTTAGTGCCAACTACTGAGGACCATGGTTGTTCTAAACTTGGTGAGCTGAACACCACAGCAGTTTTAACAATGTGCTGACTAGAAACATAGTCTCTACTTTCAATTTTGATTTGGAATTGTTGTGTCTCTATATGTTAAATAACAATGGAGAGTGAAATATTCAATTGTTTTCTCTTGGCACATGATTTTCATCTTGACAAAGACACAGAAGCTGTGTTTGAGCACTTTCAGAACAGGGTGGGCTTGGTGAAGGAGGACAAAAACCAATACAAGGGTGTCTTCTGCATAGCTCTGAAGGATGTGGATGATGCAGACAAAGATGAACTGAAGAGGAGTTTGAAAAGAAGATTTGCTACATGTGCAACAAATCTATGGACAACTTTCTACACAAAATGTATGGGGATCAAGTTCTAGTTGTGTCACTACCCCCCTTTCAATAGCCAGACTATCAAGTAAGCTCATTGTCAAGGGACTATCACCCTAGAAAAAAATGCCTAATGTTGGCTCCACATTATGACAGCACTCATAGATATTCACTTGTTCACTTTATCAACATCCTCAGAATGGAAGTCAACAAGAAACTGCATCATTGACATGTGTAAGAGACGAAGTTGATCAGTGACTTCATTTCACTATGTTATGTCCTTTGTTAAATTGTTGTCAACCATTACATCCTTGACTTTTCAAACTCAGATCACTCTGACAATTTAGATGAGTGACTCTCACTTTTGTCCATCAATTCTGTATGGACACATGTAGCATGAAAATGCTTCCTTTGATCATCACCTCCACTAATCATGAACTTAAACAGGATCTGAAGTTTAAGGTGTTCACTATTTCTGTCTTGAAGGCATTTACATTAGTCATGTACAACTTGATCCAAGATTAGTTTTAGGCTCACCAGTTTGTGATGTTGTTAAAGATTTTATTTGTGCTTGTGTTCCTTGTGTAGGAAAATATTGCTGATCTGGCAAACTTTGTCAAATCCTTGAATGATTCCCATTCCAATGGAAGGAGCTTCACCAGGGACCTCAAGCTACAGATGGCCAAAATTAGTGTAATGGATTGGGCACCTATTGACACTAAGCGCATTGTGCTCAAGCTCAATCTGATCAAGGAGCACTTAAGCTCAGCCATCCTCTCTAGATGTCTCACTGGAGTTGATGTTGGGAAAGAGCTTGTCGATCTTTACTCCCAAGAAAAGGTCGTGCCTGATGCAAATGAACTGATCCAAGTTGACAACTACAATTTTGATATCAGTGACATTTCTCTACATCTTGCTCCTCAAGATACTAAGGTGTTGCCTCCCACATCCCACTGCAGTGACCTGTACATAGTAGATTCATTAATAGCAACATCTCATATTCCCGGTGCCATGCCATGAGATCCCTCCATTGTTGGCAATTTCCAGGATGTAAACTGAAATTGTTCTCCTGAATGAAGCTAGAGAAATCTGTTAGTTGCATGTTTTTTCCCTGTACTTGACACAGACAAAATTTCCTACTTGTGCAAACTCAAGCAAATTCCTTGAATCCTAGTGCAATTTACAGCTACATGCTAACTACAACCTCTGCATGGATTACTTAACTGTAATTTCTGCATGTCTTCAGGTGACCTATGAGTCTATTTTACAACCGCTCAGGGAAGCATTCCAAGAGGTTGTGCCACAGGAGAAGGGAAAGGATGAGCTTTGGCATCATGCATTGGAGAAGTATTTAGGAGCAGTGCTCATAAGGAGGGAATGTTGAGTGAAGAATTGGATATTGGCAAACACAATAGACATTGATGGTATTGGTGATGTACAAAATCTTGGCCCGGAGGCTACAGCACAGCTTGCACGTATGAAACAAAGACTTACCCTCTGCAGCTGCAAATGTGATGTGTGTTGTTTAAGGTGAGTCGAAGAGAAATCACACTCTGGTGACCACTCTTGCAAGGGGAGCCACAAATGCACACAATCCTGCAGTTTCTGCATTGCTGACAAGAGCATCATTAATCCAGGTACCAAATCTCAACAGCACCATCTACAAGGCCCATAGTTTTGGTCTGTAAGACTTCAACATACATAATTTTGGAGTGGTTCCAGGAAACAACCATATTGGTGAGGTATGTTAGGTCTCATGGACGCCTTGTGGATTCCAGTCCCAAGTGCTGTTGCTTATATGTTTCCCATGACAGTCACTGCAGATCATGTAACCACAGACTTACCCATAGTGCCAGCTCCAGAGTTCTCCAGGGCAAGTTGAGAAAATTCCTTTTTGGCTAATAGAAATTACCCATATTTCCTGAGGTAGTAACCCTAAAGTGAAAGACTAGTGTCAATCTTCTTCTGAGGTGGTGAACCATGATATGTGTGAGCAGATGCTGTGAGTACATGTTGCCATGAAGGGGAGCATGATTGCTGGCTAAGAAGCCACACATGCAGGAGGGAGTGCCGCTTGTCTGGGAAGCCATCAAACTGCAAAACTGTATGCACACTCAAATGAATCATTCTGAAGATCACAAATGCAACTCCTTGGAACACACAGGTAAAGAAGAATGCTCTCTTCCAAAATGCAGACAACCAGCACGCTCAATGGACAAAGGATGGTCTTTGAGTTTGAGAGTGTCTCTGAGCAGACTCCTGTGAGAAAGATGTGCAACATTCCAATTCCTGAATTCAAAGAGCATCATGAAGGGGCACACTCACACTGCCAAACTGAGAATGTGCAGCACAATTGGGAACTTCCAATGGGCCACCTAGGGCATCATCAGACAACACATGGGAACATGAGAGGTGTCCATTTTGTGTCTGAATCTGAGGATATTGACATTTGTGAGCGCAAGTTCTTACAAATGGGGCGAGTCTGGGGCAGTAGAGATGTGTGCAATGCATTGCAGGGCACTGCGAGGTCATGTCATCTACTACTAATCAGTATCCCAAATGAAAATAGGGGACGAAAAGGACAATGAATCAACCAAAATCGTGATAGAGGACACCGTGGACATCTTGCCACAATCAGAATATTGTTCTTCTATGCAGGGTGTAAGGCATGAAACTCGCAAGTATGGCCCAGATTTCGATTCCCCAAAAGATGAGGCCACTCATGTTGCTTACTGGAAGCTCATCAAATCAAGGACCCTCGCAGCAACGCAAAGCAAAATATGTTCTCTCTTTGCAACTACCAATGTGCACACAGGGACCACAAGTCTTTGAGCAAAGGAGATTTCAGTTCCCTTTCAAAGACTTTAGCAGAGAAAATTTCATACTGCACAGAAAAAGTGTGGCATGACCCAATCTAGGAACTCCAAGCCCTCACTCCTGCAGCTGGAAACATATCACTCATGATGGCCATCACTTCACGTGCCAGCATGAAGACAAAATTAGGAATGTCCACTTTATCTTTGTGATGGATAGATCTGGTTCAATGGCCAGTACTGATGTACAACCCACGATGGTTAATTTCAGTTCTGTTCACAACGACTGATTAGGATGTTTCTACGAGGTAGTTCTTCACTTTATGGGAACCCGACTGCAAGAAAATCATCCACCCGAGTCTGTCTCAATAGTTATGATCAATGAAGGGGCTAAAGCTGCATAAGAATGCAAAAGACATGAAAGAAGATTCGATCGATACACTTCTTACCCAGGAGCAGGTGGAGGCACAGGATATTACAATGCTGTGAAAAATTCTTACAGTACCTCGCTATGAATGATAGAAGTTATTTTCACGAAAGAGAGTGGACCCAATTGTAATCTTTCTGATTGATGGCGAGGATAACGATCCCAGAGACCCTGTGGTTGTTGTTAATGAGATGAGGGAAGCGAATTCGAGGTTGCAATTCTTGACCATCAATTTTGGTTCGGAGCCAACCGACAAACGTTTGAAGGACATGGCTGACGCTGGCGGTGGTAAATTCTAGGTGGTTACTGTGAATCAGGTGGAGCTAACGTTGGTATTCGAGCATCTTGCGAAAACATTGAGGCTATGGGTTACAGCACTCATCTGACTCGCACACGCGCAAGACCCAGGAGGAGCTATCATGTTCCCGCTGCTAAACATGATATAGTTTCAGTTTATTACTCATCGACATTTGTGTTAGTGCTATTCATTTAGGATTTCACTTTTCCAAAGTCATATAACAAATCTACCGTACAAAATGATTGCACATTCGTCATCTCAGTTACATCGACATGCTACATTAGTTCTTTGTTTCCCTCATGTGCAGAGCCATGTGAATCTCAGAATGTACCTCGTTGATATAGAATTGTTTCATACAATAGGGGTGAACCTACTTGATATGCCATACTTCGGGGAATTTGTGGACTGTTTTAGATGTGTGATCATCTTGAATTGTTGTCAAGTATCGGGTCCTTGCATTGCAAACAGTTGATTCTATTGGCTAGTAGTGATCAATCTGCTGCAAATATGTAGTATTCCAATCAAGAATTTGCTCCTAAAGCCATGTAGAAGTTGAATGAGTGGATGAGCGTAGTGAATTGGGTGTTAGTTTGAAGTGACACATTTATAGGCCACTGTGGATACTCTTCTATTGTCAAGTAATTCTAACTTAGCTGTGTTTTTTCTATGCAAATTTTCTCATTTTTTCACTCTGAAAAATATGATTTTGCTCGTGGGGAAAAAATGGCCCTAATTTGCCTAATATGTAGAAGTAATTAGTATAGGCAACTATCTGCACAAAATGTATGGTGGCAATGATATGGTTGTACCAAGTAAGCTCATCACCATAAGAGTATTCCCCCAGAGAACAATGCCTTATGTAATGCAGTACTCCACATTGTGGCAGGACTAGATGGATATTCAGTCATGATTTATCAACATCCTCAAAATGGAAATCAACTAGAAACTGGATCATTCCCATGTCTAAGGTGAAGTTGATCAAGGATTAAATTGTTCCATAAGGCAATATGCATTGTTTGTATACCATTGTCATTGACTTTGCAAACTCATCACTCGGATCATTTACATGAGCTGCTATCTCTTTTGCCCACCAATTCTGCATGCACACATGTGGTGCATGAAAGTGCTAGCTTCTTTGATGACTTTCACTAATCATGCAAATTAGAAGGTCAATGCTTCAAGTCGTTCACTATTGGTGTTTAGATGACATTCATATCATGGTACTCATATGACTTGATCCAAGGTTAGTTTTCCACTCCCTATATCGCAATGCTACCAGAAATTTATCTGTGCTTGCATTCCTTATGCAAGAAGACATGAAGCTGAATTGGCAATAGAGATAAAGGCCTTGAAGGCTTCTCTCATTCGGGCACCCGTTGACACTACATGCATTGCATTCAAGCTCACTTTGATCAAGAAGCACTTAAGCTCAACCATCTTCTCTAGATGTTTTGTTGGAATTGATATTGGGAAAGAGCTCATTAATCTTGACCCCCAAGAATTTAGGGAAAAGATTGAGACTGATGAACATGAGCTGATCCAAGTTGACAACTACACTTTCAATATTAATGACACTTTTCTTTAGGAATTTTGCTTTGGAAGATAATTAGGTGTGACCTCCCACATCTGGCTGCAGTGAGTTGTACTAGATTCACCAAAAGAAACATCTCATCCCATTCTTCAATGGCATCATGAGATCTCTCCATTGCAGGCAATTTCAAGGGTTCATAAACTAAAAATGTGTTCATGAAAGTTAGGGAGTTATTTGTTAGTTGCATGTGTTTCCTGTCTTTAACATGGGCAACATTTCCTACTTGTGCAAATTTGCAAATTCAATCCTGGCACAATTCAAAAATTAGCATGCTACAACCTCTACATAAATTACCTAATTACAATGTCTTTGTCTTCAGGTGACCTGTGATCTTATTTTGCAACCACTCAAGGAAGCATTCCAAAAGGTTGTCCCACAGGAGAATGAAAAGAATGAACTCTGACATCATGCATTGGAGTAGCTTTGAGGAGAATCGTTCAATAGGGAATTTCTAGTGAAAAATTGGATATATCAATCAACATCGAGGCGATCTTGTAGTTTCTACGAGGTGGAGATGATGGGCTCAGTCCATGGCTTGTTTCTCTTGTTATATTATGCTTGAAGGGTTGAAGAGAGATAATGCACCAAATTGTTCGCAAAGGCTAACTTGATCCTCTTCCCCAAGGATTCTAGATGATGTAACCCTAAAAAAGCTGCCAACTCCAATTATTGCCCATGTACGATCCATACCAGATTTAACCAACTACCCATCCTACTTTCTCTATGGTTTTGACAACCCATCTTTGTCTCAGTAAAGTTTTTCAGTGGCATGTTCCAATCCTCTTCCCCATTCTTAAAAAAAGTTAGCCGTTGGTTTAAATAAAAGATACTATCATTACCACCTAAACAATTAGGCATCCAACCCGTAAGTGCAATGACCCAATTGCAAGGGCGGCTTTCTACCAACTAAACTATATCCCCTATACCCGAGTCGAATGAAACATGCATGAACAAATCAAATGTTTTTTTTGTGATTTTCACTGGCATAGTTGGGTTATCCTAAACTTGAACCAAAAACCTCACTTGTGAAGTAAATTTTCACACCTATGTTATTATTCAATTGGAAGAAAATCAATAGATTTTTTTTTAAAAGAACGATTCATTCTTCCTGAACATAACATACAACTCTTTGTTGTACTACGTTTTCCAAGTGTGCTTTTTCCCTTTCCCTATTAGTGGTAAGTTTTGTGAAGAAAACTTCGATGGGAAGATAAAAGAAGGCATTACGGGACCATCTTAACCCAACCTTAGACATTTTAAGATCTTTTTTTGAATCTAAATTCATTGTTAAAAAATAGATTAAAACATCCCATTACATTGATCTGGGGCCAGTCCATGGCTTGTTTCTCTTGTCATTTTGTGCTTGAAGGGTTAAAGAAAGATAATGCACCAAGTTGTTCACAAGGGCCAACTTGATCCTCTTCCCCACGGATCAAAGGACGTTATGTCATAGCAATTGTAAGTCATATAGCTTTCCCTTCAAAGAGTCTTCGCAAAAGTAGAAAAGTCTTTCATAATCACTGGATAATTTTTTCCATTTTGAATATGAACTTGAAAATCAAACATGTTTAACACATGCAAGTCAAACGGGAAGCATCCTAATGGTGTATAATGGTGGACATGTGAGTAACGTGTAAGAACCTGCCCTTGGGAGGGGGACAATAACTAGAAACAATTGTTAATACCCCATAGGCTAAAGAGCAAAAGGAGGAATCCAAGAGAGGATTGTGTTTGATTAACTAGTTGGTGAAGCAATGGCTTACCAAGGCAACAATTAATAGTTAGTCTGCAAGGATGATCAACCACACTAGGACTAAGATATGGCCCAAACTCCCATGGGAAGCAACAATGAGGAATTTTCTACAATGGGCGAAAGCTTGACAAAGCAATGTCGTGTGGAGGTAGAAGGCCCACAGGTTGTAAAATTCCTTTTCTCAAAGAAGAAGCAATGACAATATTTGAGGAAAAAACATCAGCTAATTTTGTGCTAGCAATTGTGGTAAGACAAAAAATGCAAACATTATTCAAAATGATTGGGTGTAAAGTGTCCGTAGGTGGCTTATTAAGTCCACCGTCAAATCCCAAGGGTCAACCCTGGATAGGCAATGGAAACTATTGAGTTGGAGTACGATAAGGGTAGAGGGAATTTTCGATGGAGCGATGAAATGTGTAGAGATTGGAAAGAACACCAACGGCAAAAGCACTCTACTAGGTTGACACTGACACTGAGAGACAAAAGCTAGGGGAGCAAATGGGATTAAATACCCCATTAGTCCTAGCCGTAAATGATGGATACTAAGTGTTGTGCATATCGATCGCATAGTGTTGTAGCGTTAAGTATCTTGCTTGGAGAATACGTTCCCAAGAATGAAACTCAAAGGAATTGATGAGGGCCCACACAAGCGGTGGAACATGTGGTTTAATTCAATGCAACATGAAGAACCTTACCAAGGCTTGACATGCCGTGAATCTTCTTGAAAGAGAAGAGTGCCCTCAAGTGATGGTGGTGATGATGTAGAAAATCTTGGCCTGGAGGCTGCAGCAGAGCTTGCAGATCTGCAGCAAAGACTCATCACTTGCAGCTCCAAATGTGATTTTTGTTGTTTATGGTATTTCCAGGAGAATTCACACCCTGCTGACCACTCTGGCAAAGAGAGGTCTACAATTGCACACAATCCTACAGCCTCTGCAAATTTATTAGTCCAGGTACCAAGTATACACAGGACCATCTCCAAGGCCTGCAGTTTTGTTCTGTAGACTTCTTGACATACATAGTTTTGGAGTGGACGTTCCAAGACACAGTTGTACTCACCTGAGGTGTGTTTGGTCTCATGGGCATGTTGTGGATTCCGGTAACACTTTTTGTTGCTTATATGCATTTCCCATAACAGTCAATTCAGCCATCGCTGCATCATATCATTCCACCCAGTGTCAGCTCCAGAGCTCTTAAGGGCAAACTCAGAATGTCCCTTTTTCACTAATACAATACATCCATATTTGTTGAGGCAGTAGCCATTGAGGGCAAGAATATTGTCAATTATTAAGCCCCTCTGACCCCTTCTCACCTTCCTCTAAATTTCACTGTCCAAATACGTCAGAGAGAAGGTAGAAAACCCGCTCACAAGGAAGTTCCTAAACCAGCCCCTTTAGTGGACTGGTTGCCCAGACAAAGGGGCCTTTTAAAGAAATCACAGACCACTTAAGTGGTTTTTTATTTATCAACTCCCAATGACCAATCTAGCCTCTTCCTCTTCTTACCGTCACCCACACAACTTCAACCAATTACAAAATAGTCACAACCAAAGCGCTTAAGCCTCATATAAAACATCTTTGCAACTCCGTAGTCTTTCCACCCAACCACGAGCACAAGAAGGTCTAACTCTCTTCACAACAAGCTTCTCTTCCGCCTCGCCCCTATTCTCCCTTCTTCCTAACCTGTTATCTCTGCCCTATTCCTCTTTCCTACCTGCCTCTTGTGCTCTCCCCCGAGCTTCACAAGTATAAAATTAGTAGTTTCACAAGTATAAAATTAGCAACTACTAATTCTATACAAAATCTACAGGTTACAGCTGTAAGGTAATTTATTGCCACCACTTACTACTCCAGATTTTCATCGACGGTTCTTCATTTCCGTCTGTTCTCCTCACCATCCTCTATTGGTTGTTAACATCAATCTTCTTTTGAGGTGTTGGCATGTTTGAGCAGATGATGTGAGTATATTCAACCATATGGCTGGCCACAATGAAGGAGAGTATGATTACCAGCAAAGAAGTGACACATGCAACAAGCTGTGCAGCTTGCCTGGAAGGCATCAGACTGCAAAACTGTATGCATTCTTGAAATCAATCTTGCTGAAGATCATGAATGCAACTCGTTCATGCAGATGGCTAATGAAGTTTGCTCTTCCAGTATGCACAAAGTCGTGTGTCATCCCTTATTCAGACAACCTGCCATGAAAAAGTGTGCCGCATGAGCTGCTCGCTGAAAGGACGCAAGCGCATACCTCCTAGTATTGGAAAGTTTAGTAGTAGAGACAGATTCTTTGAGTATTGGAAAGTTCATAGGAGCTACATAATATCCCATTTGCTTAGGAATTGTTCCTATGAGAACAAGGAACGTAAGACACGACCACTTTTTCATGCTCTCACCTTTCTCTTCTACTATTCCATCTTTCCTACTCGTCACCAAGCAAACAATGTCTCGGCCTCACATGCCCTTATCTTATTGTGGATCAAACATGGAATCGCATAAAATCACTCTATGTTAGTTTTGGCACGAACTTGAGGGGGTACTTATTCTGTTTCATATTAATTAGTTGACAAGCCCAACTTTTGTTTTTTGGTAATGAGACTATTTAATTGGCCCATCGCAAAAAAAAGTTGAAACTCCATAGACTTCCCATTATAGAAGATTCTATGGAAAGATGGTAGGTCTCTTCCTTTGGCCCACCCATATAGGTGAGAAGGGGAGGACTTTGGGCAAAACATATGGGGTTACAGCGAGGTGCTATAGGGAACACCCTTGGGCATCGAGGGAACATATTGGGAACCTGATGGGAACCCATTGGGAACTTGAAAGGGAACATGTTGGGAACAAAGGAAAAAAGAAAAAAATCCTCCCCCCCCCCCCACCACCCAAAACTTAAAAGGAAAAAAATGAAGGCACTTTTGAGTGCATGCTGAACCTTCCCATTGGCTGCATGAAATTTTTATGTTCCAAAACTGTTTATCACCATTTTTGGCCTGGAAAAAATACCCCCATTTATCAGCTGGGAGTACTTCTTTATTAATGCTTCTATTAATTAGTGAGAGGGTGTGCCCACAGTTTTTTTTTCTTTTTTCAGAAGGAGCCATTTGATTGGCCCATCACCAATATTTCTGGAACATGGGGCACTCCCTAACATAGAAACCTAAAAATGCTTCCCTCCCCAAAATAGAAGCATGCTTCGTCATGCTTTGTCATGCTTCCATGAGACCTGGCAAGATATCATATGAGCCTCAACTTGATACCCCAGAGGTTATAAAGGGACCCCTTGGGTCCAGTTGTCAAGCTAGTAGAGAGGTTATAATTAAAAGCCTAGAACTTAGCTGCATGTGGAATGAAATTTGTTAAAAAATAATGTTGATGAGAGGTCTCCTCTTGGATCATGATGGTAGTGTAAAACCTAACTAAGAAATAGTTTGACTAATTTGAGATAGCTTTTAAGCAGACAGAAGTTCAAGCACTCATGCACTTTGAGTACACAAATGCCAAAAAGTTCTTGAAAACAGCTTGCCTCTCAATTTGCCTATGTGAACAAGGTGGATGCTAACAAAATGAAGGTCTAAGTAACTTACTTTTCTGCCACTGCTAAACCTGAAATTGGCCACCATCTCTCTATCAGCAATCCACTATTTGTTGATGAAGTTTAGCACAATTGTCTGTTTTGCATTATGCTATGAAGCTCAAAATTTTGGTGTAAGAGCAATGATAATTGTCTAACTCAAGATGTTTCCTCACAAATTCTTATTGACAGTGGTGAAATGAGCACCCAATTGACAGTGCGGTTCCTAATAGGTACCCACACACTCTATGGAAGGGGTATTAGTTCAAGCCAAAAATGCTGGCAACCAGTTTTAGGAATAGAAATTGCATGCAGCTATGAACACGCACTCAGGAGAGCTATCTTTTTCCCCTTAAGTTTCCTAGGGGCCAGGGGTTAGTTTTTGTGTTCCCACCATATTCCCAATGTGTTCTCAATAGCACCTCATTTTATCCCATGTAGTTTGCCCAAAGTTCTCCCCTTCTCACTCATAGAGGTGGTCCAAAGGGGAGGCCTCACATCTTCACAGAGAAACTCCTACTGTGTGCAGATTCTTAATTTTCACTTTTCTTTTCATTTTCTTTCTTTTGTGATGATTTGATCAAAATGGCTCATTGTAAAACAAAAAAATAAAGAAATAAAAATGAAGAAAAGAATTTGGGAGGCACCCCTGTCACCTAAAAACAAGGGGAAATACTTTCTCCATTGTATAAATCCCAACTACCGAGCATACAGAGATTGGTGCATATGATTGAGGTTTTACAAAGATGAGATGGACAGATATGCTTCAAGTATTACTTTTTAATCAAAACCCTTGTGGACATCTACATTCTGTCGTCTTATTTCTATGGACCACAAAAGATCAGTTTCACTCTTGATTTCCTCTCTGAGAGTTAACATGTTGTTTCACAGGAGTGGTAGTTCATGCCCAACAACAAAAACCCCACAGAGAGTGATCTAACAACTTCACATGATTCCTCTCAGAAACTGGATAGAGATTCACGGCAGGATCAGTCAAGGTAATATATTCTATTCTCTAGTATCCCTTTCCCAAAAAACCTCGGAGCTCCCACAAATGCAACTGGTACTCTCTCTTTAAGATGGAACAAATTGCACACTCATCATCTTAAGATCCCCAAAGTTATCACACATGAGTTGCCACACAACCACTCCAAAAACCCTTCACACAATCATCATCTCACTTGTGTTGGTCTACAAAAAAACATACCAGACCTTTAGACCTTTTCTTGATTCTTAATGCAGCAGAAATTCAATTGTCATGGTGCTTCTAATCTAGTAGTCCTAATGAAGTCTTACTCTTAACAAATTACCACTCCCCAAAATCCAAATCCTACACACACTTCGAGTCTTCATAATGTCTAGCCACTTAGCTTTTTCTTCATCACCCAAAAAGCAGTTGGAGCTCCTCCTTAGCCTGCCTCAAATATAATACTCCTAACCTCATCCCTTCACTCCCCAACAATCTGCTTGCCAATCTCCTTATAGAAATGTGCTTCACAAAGCTCATGAAAAGTTTTCATTAAGTAGTTGAAATTGCGCTCCATCTCAAAAACTAACTCACCAAGCTCCCTTCGTCATAACCTGCAAAGCAACAAAACAAACCAAAAACAGAAACACATCATAAGCAAAAAATTTGGCACCATTGAAGCATCACGCCGCCAGCGGTTCGGCCACCAAGCTGAATTAGGGTTTGTAACCTTCGCCCACAAAAAACATATGACATTTTTTTTAGGTTACACCCCCATCTAGTTAATAGAAGTAAACAATAGGTGTCATGAATAGTCATAACAATTAGTGATGTGGACACAATGAAAAAAAAAAGTTTATTTCAGCTTTCAATTTTATCGTATATAATATACTTTGCTATGTCAAATTTTATTTCAAAGAAGAACATGTTTGGTACCTTATTTGAATTTTCTTGGATTTTGAAAAGAAATAAATTTATATATGACCCACGTTGTCATGGGCCATCTACTTATTTGTGAGCCTCATGTTGCCTTCCATTGGGCAATCGGAAGCTATCTAACACATCTAATCCCCAAGCTTTTCACACTTTATTTACTAAAACAAGGGAGTGTCATCCACGTCTTCCAACTCCTTACGAAGTATAATGTCGTATCTCGTACATATAATTCATCTGCTTTCTCACATCCTAGTAATTTATAGAACCATTGATGAACACAGAGACCGGCCTCATGTCACAAAAGAAGGTGCAAAGGATGCTATGTGGCCTTGGATGATGATGATGATGATGATGATGATGATGAAAATGGTCAAAACATTTGCAAAGTAAATGACCATTGTACCACCAAAAGGGTTTGTAAATTAAGTATCAAGTTCGTGTTGCAATCAACTTGATTTGTTTCCTAAAACAACTTAACTTATAGTTTGTAAAGTTCGGGGTGTGTGGAAGTGGCCTCAGGATGGCACAATAGTGGATGTTTTTCTTACCAATAAGGGGCTGTTGGCAAGTTTGTAGTTGCATGGAGATCATTGATTGCCTCAATGCACGTCGATGAGAAGGTTGAAGGGGATGTAGGACACCCTGGTGTCTACCAACAAGCAAAGATTCACATGGTTGGCCATGTGATCCTTGCCATGTGATTTTATTACTCTAACCAAGCACCTTAAGATACAACCTTAACATTCATAGGAAATGTTTGCAAAATAAGGAAAAAATGGCAAGTGCTTAAAAGACCATTATATTAATTTTTTTAATGTTAATTGAAGTTTATGTAGATTAGATTTTATACATGTAGGCTCTAAAGTAAAGTAATAACGTGGGGACCTTCCCAAAATAAGCGGTCCAGACAAGGCCTTGCCGATCCAACCTTCCTTTTTGGGAGTATCCTTTACCCATTGTGAAGCACAAGACAAATGCTATCATTAAGTACAGATATTATGTGTACTTTTAAAGAGTGGTAGGCATAAGAATTCTCCCCCTTCTAGGGATTGTATGCTTAGGTTCATGCTAATCTTTGTGATTTATTATTGATTTGCATTTCAATTATATATTTTTATGTATGGTTGTATAAATATTTTCTAAAAAAAGGTTCAAATATCACACCTCTTCACTTTTGTGGGAGTTCATAATTGTACAATTCTATCTTCACTTTCCTTTTGGAATAAATATGGAATGTTCAAGACTTTTTATGCTCATGAAAAGACGAGGCTAGTAAACAATCCAATGACCAAACATTTAAGCTCTCAAAGGGCTTAAAAATCATTAGATATTGTTCCTTTGCGTTTGGAATTCAATGAGATTGTGTTGAACTCTTAGTGACAAATTGTCATTTAGATCACTCAAATTGGAGCAAAAATGGAAAAGATCTAGCCTTTAAAGTAGGGGAGATTACTTATGTGAAAAACAAATGTCCAAACAACATGTGTTTTTTTAGCATACACTTTACACCCTACAAGTAGACAATTCAGTGTTGAAAAACATGCACCACCGCCATGTTTGCAAAATGGACCAAACCCAAAATAAATCCATTTTTTTTGTATTATCATTAATATGGCTTGTAATCCAAACCTCAATAAAAGGAAGGGTTTTTACATATTATGGTCATGGGGACGACGAGTTGTGGGAAACCTAAGTATTTTAACATGAATGCAAATAAGTTCCATCATCTTCCTTGTGGTTTTGTAGGTAATTGAATTTGTTTGCCTATGCATTTGCTCAAGCTCTTTGTTGCCCTCCCCTTCTAATTGTGCTCCCTTGTACTTTTTTTTGGCTTCCCCTCCTTTTGTGCATGCTCAAGCTTCTCTAATCTTGTTTGTGTTTTTTCCACCAAGAATAGGTGCCAAGATTCCCCTTTTAATCATGTTTGGGTTTTTTTGGTCGTAACCATGTTCAATTCCTACCCTTTTAACTCCACAAGTGGTCATGTTGTGTTGTAAGTAATGGTTTTTTATTCATGATTATTTCTTATTGTTTATCTTTCATTCATCATATCTTCCTAATATGTCATCTTTTCTTGGTATTGTTTATGATTGTCATTTTCCCAATTGTTGCTACTTTCTTTTTTTTCTTGTGTTATAAATTTTGGTGATATCTAGTTTTGATCATCATCTTCCAATCCTTTCCCCCTTACCTTTCATTTTATTGTTAACATTTGAGCTTTTGCCCTAAACTAGCTAGTTTTTGAGCTTCAAATGTGATGATGAAGTTAGCACCTCCACACCTTAGTGGGTGAACTCATAAACATATTTGAAAATTGTAATGGATTCAATCCCATGTCTCTTCAAGACCACAAAAGTAGACCAAGCTAATATGAATTTTATTATTGCCCATTTTTCAATGGTTATTTTCAATGTTTTTTTAACCACTGTCAAAAAAATTGCCACCCTTCTTGTTTCTTTTTTTGTCTCTTTCTTTTTTCTCATGTTTTTTAATTTCATTGAAACTACTTCCCTTTCCATTGGCTTTATCATAGGATTACAAATTATAATGCAAATGTCACAAGGTCCAAATTTTTTAAGGTGTACCATTAAGGACAAAAAGGACCTAGTCTTTAGTGGAGTCCTTTTTTGTCCTATATTTTGATCCCCATCAATATTAATGAATCAAAATGTGTCAAATATTTTATAAGTACCATATTTTAAACCATTACAACTTCAAATTACATCAATTTCATCCATTTTGTGTCTTAACATGGTCAAATAGGACTATATAAAGGAATATAAAAAGGGTGACAGTGTGACATTATTTTGGTATTCCTTAAAGAATTTGAACCCCACAACATGTGATTATAAAGTAACCAATTAACAATTATTTACTTTTGGTTTCCTTTGAATATAATGCCATAATGAAAACAAGTTGGTTAATGATAAAAAACCTTGGGTAAGATTGGTACTTTGAGAAGGGAGGGTCACTATGTGCAAAAACATGTCCATCAAAAAAAGTTTTGTTCGAGGGGTATTATTTGAAGATGCTTGAAATTTTTCCACCCTATTCTTATTTACATTTTTAATATTCACATATTTGAATCACCTTATGGCCTAAACTTAATTTAAATTTTATGTTTGTGCATCAAATTTTGGCACCATATATTTGTGTGATTTTTTTGTTTTAATTGAAAGCATGAAGAGTAATGAAAGAACTAAGGTGATTATGCATGACTAAAAATACATCATGGATGAAATGCTCAAATTTAATTTTAAACACATCAACAAACATATCAATACTAATTCACATTTTAGATGATAAATATAATGTTTTGCACTCACAAAATCATTACAAACAATGAACATTCGGTTTACTTTCATGGGATGAAATGAGGTTTTGGGTTTTAGAATTGAAACAAACAAAATGTTCATTACAACTCATATAAGTGAACTACCAAGTTGTTACACTTGAACATTTATCAACTCCTTGTTCTAATCAAGTAAATGTCATTTCATTACCGCTACCTCTTCTACTTTGAACCTTAGTATTACACCATTCCCATCCTATTAATTGAACCTATTAACAATTAATACCTATTAAAAGTCTCTCAAGCACCTTTTTTTTTTAAAAATTTGTTTCTAATACCTATTACTAAGGCATACCATATATTAATTATATTTGAATTTTGAGAATAAAGGTAATTTTATTATAGAAATAATTGAATTATATTTTTTTCCCAATAACCAATATATGAAATCCTTTTTTTTTATTCACATAATTTTTTAGTACAAAAAAGATTGACACCTTCAAAAGATGGGTAGGGATTTAAAATTCTTGTGAAGGTTATGAAGTATGTTTATCCAAGTTAACCACTAATTCATTGACATCTTCCAAACCTTCTTTTATTCAACCATATGACGCATTGACATCTCCACATAGTATCAATGTGTTCAAATGAAGGAGGGGAATGATTAGAATCATCTCCCATTAATGTAGAATTAAATATTCTTGCAATATTCATGAATTATCACAAAATTTTCCCCCCATTATCAACCTCCATTAGATTCCTTAATAGACATCATATTTAAACCCTCTTCATCTTCCTTGTTGTTGTTTATTGTTGTTTTATGCATTTCACTTCGTAGGGTCTTGTCCTTGTCTTGTCATCCATGACCATGAGGTTTAAAGGCTATATTTTTATAACCCTAAATCCAAATTTGGTAAAAAAATTGTGACAATGATTGCTCCAACACTTTGTTTACCCACCGAAGGCAAAATTCCTATCCTTCAGTGGTACCATCAAAAACTTACACCTTCATTTTATTAGACCCATCAAACTTTTAAAATATAAGAAACATTTAAATAAGTAATTTCATTATAATTTTTTGGTGAATATACTTACCAAGTTGTAATGATATCAAAATTTATTTTTTATTTCGATGTTTCAAATTATTGCATTTAAATTTTTTTAAAAATGTAACACTATTTATTTTCTTTGAACTTTTTGGTCAAAGACACAAGTTTGAAACATGGTTTTTTTTTTTTGGAAAACATTAAAATTTTAAAGTACCTTTGATGATGTTATATTTGATTTTTAATGTAATTAATTGAGTACGTATAATTTAGTTATGAATTTTCAAAGTTCAAAAACATCATTTTGAAAATGGCCATTGCAATTAAATAAACAAATTTGTAATAATCCCACATGTTTTGATTACAATGAATACATTAGGCCATATACTTTTCCATGTAATGGATAAACATGAGAAAAAATAAATTATAATTATAAATGCATTTTAAAGAAAAAGGTCAAAAACATTATTTAATCAAGGAATTCCTTGAAGTGGTTCTGAACATATTGCCTAAGGATGGGTTTGCCCTCCACCTAGCTGATCTTGTCTTGTTATTGGTGCAATTGTTTCTAACCATTACATTAGTTTTTTCCATTTTAAATGTTGTTTTGTGTGAAATTTTCAAAACAAAACACATCTAGGGGTTGTAGTGCATTAATGTGTGTGAAAGAAGAATAATCATGTAACTAATCCAAATTGTTGTGCATGATCTATTGATTCAAATTTAACATGTGATCCATGCCCATCCACTAAAAGAAAAATGGGATTTTGTGATTAGTCATTAAAAGTAGTTTTTAATTGTAGATGACATATGCAACTAAAAACTCATAATTGCATTGGACAAGTTTCATGTGACCATAGTCACGAATGATATGGTTTCTAGATGGAAAAAAAAGTCAATGTAAAATACATTTTCATCTTGTCATTGAATGTATACATGTTGTTTAATTGATTTGTTTAACACTAACAACAAATAATGTGTTGACATGTGATAACATTTTTGAATATTTCAAAATTAGTTTCATTTTATTTTGAAAGATCCACATTGTTAATTCTAGATGGTCTTAAATTTGGCATAATTAAAAAATTCTACATGGCATATTAATTGTGTCCATCTTTGTGAAGGCCAATTATTTCATGAAATGTGGTACATTTAGGCTTAATTTAATATTTAATATTTTTAATTAATAAAAGTAAATTTGGATTGTTCAATTTAAAGTCAATAAGATGTCCACACAACTTAGGCCCATCTATGTAGATAGGTAAGGAGGGTAGGCTTAAAGACACAAATAAGCAAACCTATGATAATTAAATAGGATTATTTAATAATCCCATTTTATTTTGGGTTTAACTTTTAAAGCTAAGTTTCTAATATTGGTTCATCCCTTGAATGAATGACACTTGCACTTTGAATACCACTAATACACCTACTTGTATACTTCACATTTAAAAAATAGAAGACAAATTATACGGGTTAAACATTTTAGTTACAAATGTGACCAACTTAATTGCAGCTTATTTACAATTATTTTTTAGTACCTATTTTATACTACCCTAATTTACCTACTAACTACATAAATTATTATAGGTAGTAATATTTAAATTTAATAACATTAATAAATGTTAATTATAGTAGGTATAAAATCCTTTCATAACAATTATTTTAATAATATAATTTTAATTTTATTTTAATTTCTATAATATATAGTTTGAATATATTCAAAATATACATATATACATTCATGTATGATTGATATAGTTTAATATGTTTTAAATACAATGTACATAAAATATTAATACATTCATCATAAATACCCACATTATATACTTGTACATTTTAATCGTCCCCAAAACCCTCTAAATTACCTTTAATGGACCCATAGGGCTACAATTAATTTTGATCACATTTGCAACTAATGAGACATAAATGACCCTTCTTCAATGAAGATTAAACTAAAAGTTGTACTTTTAAAAGTATGAAAAATCAATAGTTGCAAAGTAATTGTAACATAATCGCAAGTATGACCAAATATAATAAATAGTTGTAAAAATGATAAAAACTAGTTGCAAACAATGTTTAGTTGCATGTAATTGCAAATAAAATGATTATAAAACCCCATAAATTTCTTCTAATGATCTAAATTTTAAAAATGTTAATTTCTTTGAGAAACTACACTTGTTACAATTTTTAAAACTAAGTTAGGAATTTTTTGGATAGGAATGATGAAATAAATTTGCATTTTTTTGCATCCAAGTCCTTGGCTTGTAGAGTTTGATGTAGTTGTTAACATAGTTTTTTGCTTTTGAAAATATATAATGTTTGCTAATAGGAATCCACCCACTACATTGGTTGCATAATTCATAGTTGAATACGTTCATGAATTAAAAATTAAAGCACACCCTAAGAATCTTGATAAGGAGTCTTGAGAGGCTAATGTGACACCTAGGGAGGTCACTAGTCCTTATATGTGTTTGTTGAAAAAACACTTGAAATTAAAGGGTATTTTTAATATGCTAGGAAATATTGAATTATATTGAGTATATTTTAGATATATTCTAAATAAATTTTCATAATGAATTATAAGCACCCTATTTACATTTAAATAAAGTATAAACTATATATTTTAATTAAATGCCCCAGAAATTTTGTGCATTACATGATTTGGAACAAAATGGAAGTGACATTCCCAAGATATGGGAGCTTAAGATTGGCCAAATAGTGCTTGAACCTAGTGTTTTTGGGTATCCAAATGAATATAAGATGGTTTTTAAATTTATCCAATTGAGTATATAATACCCAAAAACATTTTTTATGCATAGTAAGTGGTGGTTAATATATGAAAAACTAACTCTTTGATTTGTGAATATACCCAATCAACCATTCATTGGACTTGGGTATGGTGTTATAAACCTAATATAAAAGTTGTTTACCTAAAACATGAACTTCTAATTGTTTACCTATTTAAATATTTGTTTCATTTTAATTCTAAATGTGATTTGCATTGTAGTTTTGTGTTGAATGTTTGCAGATTTTGTGTACAATGAATGGTAGGACTAGTTGGTCAAACCTTATGCTCTATAAACTTCTAGTACCATTAATAGTTTCCAAGTACACCATCCCAAAATGGTGTAAGTATGGTTTGAATGAATTCAACTATTTTTATTTTGAATTGTTGCAATGTTATAAATGATTCATACATTTTTACATGTACAAGTTCAAGCAACCTCTATTGCATTGTCCTTTTCTATTAGCACACGTACTAAACCAAATTTCCCAAAGCTAGTTTTGCCTTTTAGATGGTTACGAAATGAGGTTCTAGGGGCATTTTTGGACATAACTTGATAAACTCTCTTATTTAAATTGTCCCTTTTTACATTGCATCCATTGCTTCTTTGAACAACTCATATGTGCATTTGCTTTTTGCAATATTGCTAGTACAACCCCTATTTACTCTTGCTAATGTTTGTCTTGTGTGTGATGTAGGTTAAGGTAACATTCTTCTTGTCCATGGTTGACCCTCTTCAAATCTTCCTATAAAACGCATTAAACATCATGTTAGCAGTAGTCCTCTTGGCCCTAGCCTCCAACAAGGGGGGGGGGGGGGGGGGGGGGGTCCGGAGTTACAAAGGAGGGTGTTTTTTTTTTTTTAAAAA
>Ga0116229_10000413_pt1 | contig 55894 bp, 39 predicted proteins | sample S1TSphgellanicum_3_FD_87313 | JGI IMG/M metagenome (GOLD analysis project Ga0116229, IMG submission 87313) | Host-associated microbial communities from peat moss isolated from Minnesota, USA - S1T2_Fc - Sphagnum magellanicum MG | ecosystem: Host-associated > Plants > Peat moss > Unclassified...
AAATGTACATCCCATTATCCTAAAGTTGTCCATCGAAACCTTTTAAGTCTCTTGAATTGGTAGGATTCCATACTATGTTCATTAAAAATCCATCAAATTTTAACATAAGTACAATCTATTTCACACTAGTAATCAATTGTGATGGTTTTGCATTCAAAATTTTTGTATTGTCATACATAATCAAATTTCTGTTCATAAGTGCCCAATTCTTGCACCAATTTCCCATTGGAGTACACTGAATACAATATTTTAATGTTAAATGCACTTTTTCAAACTTTGAAAATTAGATTTGTATTGAATAATTGAGAGTTCATAGATGTATATATGATGTAATATTTTACTGATTACCACGGAAAATTTTAATAGTGCTATTGGTTTAATTGTGTTACACCTATACCAAGGAGGTCATCAATTTTTATTTCAATTAGTCACCTTGGGCCTTCATGGGCACCCCTTTCAAAGATCAACCATGTCACAAAAGTGTGGACAGATCAAGCTACTTTCGATCTTGAAGTTATTAGTCCTTGTAGAAAAGGTAATGTTTTATTAGTTGTTGAAAGTAACATACCTATTGTGGAAGAGAGCAAAACTATCAAGAAAGATATTTAAAGGAACCAATGTTACATGAAAGCTTGCATATAAAAATGGAAAAGGATGTACCAATTGCAAAAAATGGTGTAGATGATGAGTCATTGAACCAAGTGGATGAATAATAGCCAAAAAGTGAACATGTTATTAAACCTAGTGGAGTTAGGCCATTGCAAGCTGACATTTTGCCCACAAAATAAGCCACTAGGTAGAAAAACTAATTTACATCTCCTAAGAAAGGGGCAAAGAAAACTAATGTGTTGACATGTACACATGGTGTATTTGCCACAACAAGTATTCGTGTAACTAATCACCTCGTTATTTGTTCAAAAAAACATGTGAAATAACCTTAATGTATTTGATAAATGCTTTTGTATGGCAAATTCAAAGTGTTTTTTTTAGTTTTTCCATGTTCTACTTGGTAGGCCTATCCACATTTGTCACTAATTTTGTGGATGTTGTCAATTCATTGATTTCCCACAATTCATTATTCAACTTCATTTGTTGATTAATTTGGAAAACAAAAAGGGTTTGAACCAATTTGTTGATTCAACTTGTGGAGCATACCTAGCTCGAGCCAAGTTACCATTTTCTTTTTTAGACTTCAAATCTTCATGGTGTTGGTTCAAATTTTTGGAAGACACAAAGGTCTTGTTGTTACAAAATGCAAGTTTTGGGTACTTGTTTTATGATAATCAATAAATATAAACTTATGAAACTACTCATGAGCCTGGAAGAGATACTAATCCTACACTTATGAAATGGGGATCTATGGGTACTTGTTTTCTTATAAGTAGCATATATACATACTAAAATAAATCCCCCAAAATACAACCAGTGCATTTGCAACTACATGCAATTAATTACCATTTGCAATTTATTTTAATCATTTAAGCAACTATTTGCACCCTTGACAATTTTTGCAACTATGCTACAACTATATTTGTGATTAATGGTTTTTTCATCCTATAGTTTGAAATCGTTTTCATCCATGATCATGCCCATATCTCCCATTAATTGCAAATGGAACCAAACTTAATCACACCATTAAAATGTCAACATAGCCCCTAGTTGTATACATAAGTGTATTAGGAAAATTTTGAAAGGTATGTGTAATTTTGTTAAGTTCTATTAAGGGTATAATGGTATGTTTCCATTGGTGTATTTATGAAGTTGTATTTCGTTTTTATTTTGGCAAATTAGTTACCTACCTACCTACATATGCTTTTATACCTACCTAACATAGGTTACTTATTTATTAATTAATTGATAACTAATAGTTAATAGTTAATATTTATGGTTAATATATAATATTGATTAATAATCAATATACTAATTATTTATTTATGGACTATTCAACAATAATTTTTAATTAATTAGTTAATTATTGGTTATTCATAAATTATAAATTATTATTATGAAAATTTAATTGAATGATTATAAAAATAATTTAATTATTTAATACTCGTATTAAATAATAAATTTAAATATCTAGTAATTTTATTGATTATTTTAAATATATAACGAAACCTTATCACTAATAAATAATTAATTAATTACGTAATTAATGTTTTAGTCATCCCTTTGTTTATTTGTGAAATATTAATTTGTAATTTTTAAATAATATTTTATTCAATTAGTTATTTTTAGGTAGTGAATACTAATTAATTCATATTTTAGATATTCATTTAATTAATTAAAAAATATTAATGACATTTTATAACTAAAAAATAATTTACTTATTATTTACTTATTTATTGGCTAATATTTGAGTTATTTATTAATTATTATAATCTATTGAATTGAAACTTCAATTTTCATCCCATATGCTTTGTCCTCCATTGCCATCTTGAGAACTATATAATGAAAAGGTTTTGTCGTACACTTTGATATAAAAAAACATGTGTCATTTGGGATGAGCTAATTAAAGGAGCTTAACCCTAAAACTTTAAATAGATTAAAGATATTCACCTACCAACCCCATAGTTTACCTACCTCTTTAGCCCACCTACCTACCTACTTAATTCAAAGTTTACATACATAACCTACCTAGTCCTACTTACCTACCTAGTCCAACATATTTGCCTAAATATTGATTTAATTGATTTTGGCCAAAATTCAAAAAATCTCATGTGCATATTTGTATTATGCCATGTGTCACAATCTAAAACCATCTAAATTAGAGGATGAGAATCCACTATCTATTTTCAAGACAAAAACTTCCAAACCTTTTTCAATTGCCACATATTATATAAGTTGTTGATTTTCATGGTATTATACAAATGGCATATAATAGTATACGGATGGTCAAGTATTGGTTGACTATTGACGTCATTGACATTTGCAATTAATGTCATATGTAACTTGTTTAATGCAACTAAACATTTTTTAATTCAAATGTCCTTTGCAACTAGAATATAATTGCAAATGGTAATTGTTTTTTTTTAGTTTTCATCTAGTGACAACAAATGGAATGATGCAAAGCTTGAAAAAGATGGAGGTCCAATACTTTATTAAATGCCAAGTTGTGGATACTTCTTTGGTTGTAGGACTTAGATATAAAGTTTTTTGGGTAGATTCAAGTCAATGTGTTAGTTGTGTCATTGCTACAATATCTAGAAATACATAGTAAAAATCTTATCAAAACAAAAATCCTACATTTTTGGGTAGATTCAAATTAACTTCCTAGAACTATAATAATAATTGCATGACCTAGATACAAAGTACAAATCTTGTCAAAGTAGAAATCCATAAATTTTTGGTAGATTCAAGTTAATGTTGGTTGTGGTATCTTAACAAGACATAAGATAATGTAATGTGCCAATTCCTTGGATGTCTTGAAAGTGGATTATGTACATAGGCTATGTTAATATGAAGGACAAAGTGCCATCAAGAATCCTATTAATGTTTCATATAATCACTTAGGTTTTACATTGCTTTTGTATGAGTTTGTTTGTAAATTCTTTCTTTATCTTTTAATGCAAAAGTTTGTTTGCTTGTGTTGGGTCATTCCTTGTGTTAAACATTTGAATGGTTTTGAATGCTTGAAGTTGTTAATTCATTAATAAATTTTGTTTCATTGATATGTTGCTTAATGTTTCAAAACACAAGTTTTCTTTTTTACTTCGAGTTGTTTCTCATTGAGTTTGGTTTAGTGCAACATGTATTGTGAACCATTTTCTATAACATTTCATGTGGCTCAATTTGGTTATCAAGGCATCATGAATAATTCATTTTGTGTTGTTGTTTGGATTTAACAATGAGTCTATGCTCAACTTGGTTACTAAGGTTTGATTCAATGTAGTTGTGTTGTTTAGAGCTTAAGCAAATAATAATTCCATAAAACACTTAGATTTTTTTTGAACATTTTATTTTGGTTACAATGGGTTTTTGTTTTGATGCCAATTTTCGTTTTTTTGTGTGTTTTTTTCTTGGAGCTTTTGTTTTCAAGTAGTCTACAAAAAACCCAACATTATTCACAAAGGTTTTATTCGATCCCTAATCTTCTCTTTTGGATTAATTCTATTCCCATTATTGCATCTATGAATGTACAAGACCCTCACTACAATCTTTAATTACACAACCCCTCCATGTTGACATCCCTATAAATCCATTTTATAAACTTAAAATCAAATAATGGAGGTTTATGATTAAGGTCTAGGAACTAAGGCCCAAGGGTTATAATTGTGTAATAAATTCATGTTGTTTTTTTTTAGTGGTGGCAAGGTGCATTACAAGGCTACAAACATAATATTACATCAACAAACCACATTAACCACAATATTAAACATAAACATGATTTGTAGTGTTTTTTTATAATTTTTTTATGCAACCAAAGTGGTTACCATCTGCAAGAAGATGTAGAAAATGTGGTGATTGTCTTGTGGAAGATTTAACCAAATCTAACTATAAGCCAAATATGAAGCACAAAATTTTAATAATCATTTTATAACTTTGGCTACACACTAGAAACCAAAAATAAAAATATGTATGGCTAAATTGTCACAAATATTTAAGCCTCCATAAACAAATATTTTGGTAAATACTAACTTTTTATTGTGAACATGTAGTAACTAAAACACATGATTAGAATGTAAATATAACAATATGTAAAACTTACAAAATTTGGAAATTTTAATGATTAAAATTGTATTTCTAATACCTTCTTGTTGTATTTGCATTTATGTACTATTCACAAAACTAGAATCAACATGTGATATTCTTTTATTTTTCCAAAAATCCAATGTGTGCAATATGTTAAAAAAAAACACCACTAGAAGTAAACAAAATATGTTAATTTCCAAAATCAAATGGGAGATAAGTATATTTCAATCTTCCCTCCAAAGTCCAAATCCAAAATATACTTACTAAATATGTTCTCTCATTAACATACTTTTTAAAAAGTTATTAGATATCATAAATAAAAGGACATCATTTAGCAAAGTAGGAACAACATTAGGGAACATGCTTTCTATCAATTTACAAAGGTTATCAACTTTGGGACAATTGTTTAACAAGTTCAAATTATATTTTTCCAAGAAACTAATGAGAGATGATTCATTTCAAAAGATTGTGTAAAGGAGGTAGGCACACAAAACAAGTAACACATTTTTTGATTTTCAAATATCAAAAAGATTAAAATGAAAAATAATGACACACCAATCCTAATAAGTTCCAATTATCCCTTTATCATAATAACACCCAAAGTGTTGTTTTTGGCTTTAGGTGGCATCACATTCATGACCCATACATGTTTCTTTGACCAAAGTTGCAACAAAAGAGTCATGCATTCATATTGTCCATGATGTTTGATCTATATTTGCCATGGCCTAACAACACAATCAAATGGGTTTATTAATAGGTCACCTACTTCACCCATAGTTTTGTGTCAAGTTGGCAAAATTATTTGTAGGGATGTTGGAAAGAAAATCACTTATAATTTAGGGGGAGTAGATATTAAATGGGTTGGCCATTTGGCCAACAAATTAAAAAAACCCTTACATGTAGCAAACCAATTGAATGTTCAACCTTTTTTTTCGTTGTAATTACACGTGCAATTAAATTGATGAATTGTACATTTAACTTTCTTTAACCATCTCGTTATGTTAAAACATGGTTTTTATGACTATGATAGGTTGTGAATAATGTTTAAACTTAATCATGTAATCATATGCGAGCATTATTCATTGGTATTTATATGACTATAACCATAAATACCAATATGTGATTACAATTATGGTTACATGACTATTAATCATTTTTTAAACATGACACAATGTCATAATCTAAGCCATCCAAGATTACCTTATGTAGGTCATCCTAATAGGCTAGTGTAGGTCAACATAGGTTAACTTAAACTATTCCCAAAATGGGGTATAATTCATTAGCCTAAATTGTTATGGGACTTAAAAAATGAAATAAATTCACCTCACCTTAATCATTTCCCATTGTTTAAAGTTGTGTCATTATAGGTTCATTATGTAATTATCATGTTTTGTTACTAATTGACATAATTCACTACTAATTGAAATAACTCACCATAATAAAAATGTTTCTTTTGATGTTGTTATTTGAATGCTTTGAGTTACACCATAGGTTATTCTACCTTAGGCTATTATGACTTATTTTACCTCAAGTTATTTTAAGTTATTCTACTTTAGGCTCTTCAACTATTTTTGGCTATTCTTGGTTATTTTGCCCTAGGATATTTTCAATTATTCTAAGTTATTTCACCTAATTTATTTTAGTTTATTTTTAAATTTTATTTTAGGTTTATCCATTTTAAGTTATTCCACCTTAGGTTATTTGGATATCTATCCTAAGTTATTATTGGTTATTTTAGGTTTTTCACCCTAGGTTAATTTAAGTTATTATTCCTTAGCCTAGGGTTACATTACCTATATAACCTAAAGTATATTAGCTTATAATAATCTATGCTAATTTGACTAAATAACAAAAAAAACCTATAATAATTTAAGGTGGAATAACTTAGAATAACTAAAAATAAATTAACGTGGAATAATGAAGAAAAGCCAAAAATAATCTAAAATATATTAGGGTGGAATTATTTAAAATAATCAATAATAACATAAGGTGGATTAGTTTAAAATAATAAAAACTAACCTACGATAAAATTGCAAATAGTATATGGTGTTAGTCACAATAGATCCACCAACCATCAATCAAGACATGAGTTTTCATTTCCCTATTACCCAAATGGTCCAATTACCCTATTATAAAAATGATTTAGTTGTTAAAACATGTGATCTTAGAAAAGGATATATAAATATTCAATCCCCATCGATGTTCTTCAAAAGAAACTTTCTTCATAAATAAATTTCCCCACTCTAGGGAGTTTATACAAAACCACATAAATGGTTCCATTTCAAATCAAGGGCATGGGCAAAAATCTAGGTTCTTGTTAATCTCCCCTTCAAACTAAGGATATGAATACAATTGATCTAGGTTCATGTTAGTTGTGAAACTTATATTTGCAAATGAAAATGGAAAAAAAAAGTCATATTGACCTTTGTAATCCATTTAACAATGTCTTGATCCATTTTGATTAACATGTTTTCCCTCAAAGTTGATGCACAAATACATTCCCGCAATCAATTTCAAAAAACACAAAACATGTTAATATGTTTTCCAAATCAACATGTACAAATGAGTCTCATAGCTTGCAATTCTCACAAGAAGGTAGAAAATCCAAATATTGCATGGAACTCCACACAACACCCAAACTTTGCAAGTTGCAAACCTTGTTGCCCTTGAATCACTCCCACACATTCAACACATGTGAAGGGGTATTCAAAGGTGGTTGTTGGAAAAGAAACTCTAATGTGCATCTTGCATCCAAGTTGTGACATATGTATCTATGATATCACCTTGTGAAAATGTCCATTCTATAAAATTTACATTTTCATAGATTTAATAATCAATTGCAAAGGACCCTTTTCGTGAAATATTAGCCCCCAAGTCATTGATTTCAACATTCCAAGGATTTAATAAAACTCCACACCTTTCCTTAGCTCTACTAAAATAGAGGACAAGGGTCTTGGGTCTTGGGTAGTTGGGAAGAGGGGGGATGCTAAAGGGGTAGGGGGATGAGTCATACAATCTAGTTGTAGATTGAATATTCAATATGTGCTTATTAATGGGACAATTATCCACTTATAAGGTCCTAAAAGGATAATTGCCTGCTCAACAATAAGAAGATAAATCATGTAAGTGGATAATTTTTTTGGGGACGAAGGTTTATCTGCTTATTTGAACTTAGATTGCACTAGATAAGTGAGTCCCATTTTAAAAATTTAAACACATTTAATAATGCATATTTTGTAAAGTTTACCAACCACAATCCAAAAATTATCCTTGTGATGCCAAAAAGTGGATTTTTTGATGTGTTTTCACCCACTTACATTGCACCATATTAATTTTTCATAGAAGATTCTATTTGTTTAATGATATACATTGGAATAGGTTATGATAATGGACAAAAGGGGACATCATGGTTAAGTGATACTCCTTGTAGTGTAAAATTTTGCATTATTGCCTTGTGTTGTTTTTTAATAGAAACATTGGAATGAGCATCATTAACATCCAAGGAATTTTTTTAAAAACTCCAAAGTTACAAATGGCTAATTCAAATAACCAAATTATAATTGCCAAAATTTTGAAACAAGACATGTTCTTGGAAATTAAAAAAACACATTAAAAAAAATCAATTTCTTTAAATTATGGCTTTTGAAAGACCTAAAATCACAATTCTTGCAAACATTAAATAATCACAATACATTGATTTATTTCAACATTGACTAATCATTGAATAACTAATTAGCTATCAATAAGGGTCCCAAGCTTGGTCATGCATAATTGGCTTTACAAGGTTTGAAATCATTTCAAAATGAAATAAAGGCCCACCTATTTGGTATATGTTATGTATAAACCAATATTTTGTAGCTCTTTACTTTTATGAAATATTTTGGTTCTAATTCTTAAAAATAGATAAAAAATTTCTCAATTTGGTTTTGGTTTTATACATAATTGAAATAAGATTTGCAATCTATTTTTAAGTCTAGTTATTTTAACAAAAATCCAATTTTGATTTGAAAGTGAAGCCTAATTTTGGTCCAATTATTATTAATTTGGATTGGAATTGATGGTTAATTGTCAATGATTTATCCCCCACCCCCCTCTTGTGTTTCTAGTCATTTTTTATTTCAAAACATGTATCTTAATTCTAGTTTCATTTTCACACAAAAAAACCAAGAAGCTAATTCTAAATCCATTTTAAAAAAAAATGGTTATAGTTTCAATTTCAATATGAAAATGAGGTTTAGTTTTGGTTTAGTTCTTATTAATCGATATTCAAAACTACAACTATTGGTTTTTATTTGCCAAAATGGGTATCCATCCAACATTGGTAGAGACATGGTGAAACCCATATGGGGCAAGTATTCCTTGGATGAAAACCAAAACTTGACGCATACTCAAGTCTATGTTTCATTCTAAGAGGGTCTTGAATACTTAAACATTAAAACTTTCATTTGGCTACATTTATATTTTAGCTCCGCATTTAGTTCCCATCAATTTAAATTTGATGTTAGTGTGAGTTAGCAATAGTGAAAATTTCATTAGAAAATAAATTTTATTTTTGAAGATAAGTTTTATTTACCAAAACTTACCTTAGCATTGTACTAGATAGTTATGAAATCAAATATCAAGATGGATATTTCAAAATCAACCTTATGCATAACAATGAGGTATTATAAAATAAAAAAACTAAGGAAATCAATTGCTAGGGTATTGTTCAACTAAACATATTGATAGCAAGTGGATTTCAAAAAAATTGAAATTTAATTATTTGATATCCTCTTTTTATATATATATCATAGAGACCTTGCCTCATCAACTTTGAAAATTCAAATCAAAAGTTGGCCAACACTAGTTTATTTCTTTAAACATCTCAATTTCCATCTCAACCTCAAAGTCTATTCAATGCCTTCAAGATTGGAAAACATTGGGTTTATTCCAATGTGGAGAAGTTATTTGATTTTTTTCAAGAAGCATGGTTTTAGGTATTTAAAATTTTAGATATTTAAAGAACCTTTGGTTGCAAATTTTGTTATTTTTGCTATTTGAAAAAAAAGTATCGGTTCTAGTTTTTTGGAATTTAAACTTTGTTAATTCTTTATGGGCTCAATTATCTCCTATTCAAAAAAATTGATTATATGCATGGGTTTCTTAATTTCAAGAACCTTGCCCAATAAAAAAAAATGGTGGTGCTTATCAAATGCTTTTTTGAATCCAACCATAAGGAATGCTCAAAGACATGCTCAAAAGTGTCCATAATACACAAATTCAAATACCAAATACTCCAATGGGAGACAAGGGATTCATGGGGAAACAATGTCTTTTGATCTTCACCCTTTTCAAATAGATATGATGATTGTTCAAAATTTTAGAATTCCATGTGGTTTTGGCTATGATATTTGTTAGAAGTCTTCATGTCAAGTACTATCGACATGGTTTTCACTTGCATGGTATGTATATTTAATAAAACCATGATCTTTAAAATTTCAAATGAAGACAAGACAACAACACCTTTGCAACTAATTCAATATTAATGCCAATGGAAGCAAAAAATTGTAGGTTTAGTTGTGGTTTAGTTTTGACCCAGTTAAACCATGAATTTTGTTAAAGGCATACCTATTACCTACCACCCAACATAAACAATTGTTTTCCAAATGTTAAATCAATGATGTGCATTACAACAAATCAAAAGAATGCTTGCCAACAAAAAAAAGTTGTTCACATTCAATTTGAAAACTTGCAATGCCCAATATTTGTCATGCAAGTAATCCCACAATAGGGAACATATTTTCATGTTTATTCCACCACTACAATGAGCCTTTAATGTCCTTGATGTCAACTTGCCATCGTCAAAATGATAGTAGTTCTTGACTCATACATTTCTTTATCGGTTCATGACCATCACTTGTCATTTCAGATATACCCAAGCTAGACCTTGCATCAATATCTCTAGGAGTTGATTGCAAAACATTTGGAATTTCTAAAAACATTATATGTAGTTATTCATAACATTTTACTAACATTGGGCATAAGGACTTTTGATCATATTCTTGAACAGTGAAAATGCCTTTTTGATGGCCAATGAACAAACACACAATGCGCAAGTTTTTGTAACAAGGATCTTGCATAAAACACATGTTATGAATGTTTTTCAACTCATATTTGTGGAAGAAGGATAGGAAAGGATTTATTAATGACTTGTTTTTTTGAGTTCATGACGAGTTCACCTTATTCAACCCATATCCACCCAATCATTTCAATTGTGGGATTCGACAGAACATGAATTAATTATCCCTAAAATTTCAAGGTGATTGTAATAACTCTATTTAAGGCATCATTCAACAACCAATGTCCACATTCATATTTTAACACGCATGTTAAAATAATAGTTGAAACAAAACTATCCATAGCTATTTATACCACATGCCAAGTCAAGGGTGGAAACATTTGACTAATAACACCACATTGTCATGTACAATGACTATAACATAAAATAATTACTTATCAATGCAATATCATGTCTTGAGTATGATAACTTTATTTGCAAACCTACACATATAAACAATGTAAGATCATCAAACAAAAATTCAAATGTTAAAAAATGTGGTTATTTAATTGAAAGCTATAACTAATAAATATTTCACAAAAAAATCTTGTTCATTTGATCTAGCGCTCCCAATTGTCTTGTTGCATTTAAGTGTTGGCGTTGGTTTGAAATTTTAAAAACTATTAGTTTATTTGAAACCAAAATTCATGTGTCATACCAATTACATGATGCAGCTTCCATTGATCTACCTTTAGTCACGTTAGGAGTAAGTCTTCAAGTATCTTTGGATGTTGTAAAAAAATTCACAATTATCTAAAGCTATAAATTTTGAAACCAAGAGAAGGATAAAAAAAGTCCAATAATCACCTATGTGTTGCAATAATTGACCAAATTAGGAATTCACAAGAAACAAGAGTTGCAATGAATTCAAGCACTAACAATTGGAGATCTTGCTCAAAATGACAAAATCAAATTGAGAATAAGTCCTTTTAAGAATACAACTAAATGCATTTTTTCTGCTATGTAGTCTACAAGCCAAGGTCCACAAAACTCGATTGTAGACATCATTGTTTTACACAAGAATAAATACAAGCACCTCTTAGGCTATATAGTTTTTCATGATAGATAACATTTTCAACATGAGCCCAACAACACTGATTTGCAAATTTGAAACACATCATTGACAAATGGACAAAGTTACATGAAGATGAGCATGTGATTTGTCACTCAAATTTGCCATTTGCAACAGATATTTTCTACACATGTGTTATAGACAACTCCAAGCTAGCTATATGACACCATGATATTTAATGGAACCAAACCAATCCACATCCATTTACAAGACAAACATATATTGTTGGGTTTCTCCAAAGCACATTGACTTGTGCAACATAGAAGATGGCTTTAACAACAAAAGTTAAAACATGTATGAACTCTATCCATCCACTGGTGCAAGTGTGCATTGTGTACATTTTAAGGTTAAAATACTTATTTTTGGCAGCATGACCCTTGACCTATCATTTTGTAGACTTAAAGTTCAAATTGGACTTTAAAGATTACAGTACTAATACCATCACCTGCAAAAGCTTTTCAGTTCACCCTAACCCCACTCTCCTAGGCTTTTCAACATAATGAAATGGACAAATTTAGGAAAGAGGTGAAGACAGATATTTTCCTCACACCCTTAGACAATGCTTGTCAGTTTTGTACCATCCATCTCAAATTGTTGGCCCCAAAGACCCATCAATTCAGCTATTGAAGCCATTTCTTGATGGTTGCTCGCGAGGTCTGGGATCTTGATCTTGTTTCCTTGACGCATAATTGGTTCAATGAATTTACCATCCCATATCAGGGATGCATGGTCTGAAGATTGGCTCACCATTAATGTCATTCTTTTTTTCAGCACACAAGACTTACAACAATACCACACCCAACAATAAACACCACTCTCTTTCAAACCTACACCCAATCTCTCTAGAGAAAGAAAAATAAATTACAGAGGCCATTGAAAGAAAGAAGGCAAGGCTACAAATGATTGCTAGATGAAAGAAGAGGACAATATCCTATTATATGGAAGGAGACATGGATGATGATGAAAAAAGTCAAGTTAACAAATGTAATTAAGAAGTGACAAGTGACAAATGAAAATAACTGAAATTAGAACCATGGAAAAAGACTTTGGAAGTAGTAGCATCAGAAACTAACTAGGTCAATAATAAGACATCAAAATAATGCAACAAGTATAAACATCTTTAACCAACAACAACCCTCAATTATTAATAAGTTCACTAGTATCATTTGCCCAAAAAAAGGAAAATAGTCAAGTACTTTTTTGTATTGAACCGTAATATATTTTATGACATTGGTAAAACAACTTGGACATTGTTACATTGCACAAAAAGGCACTCATGAAAATTTGATAGATTACTATAGATCCCATTAGAAAGCACAACTTTCAGAACCCATCACAAAGAGTGACAAGTTGCATATTTGTTCTTGCAAATCTGAGTGACACTACAAATGTGACTTGCAAATGCTAGCTCTGAATTGCAGATTGCAGATTTAACTTGCTGAATTTTGACCAGGTTGGAGAAAATTGGAGCAAACAACAAATTGTAATTTCAGAAAGTGAAAAGAAGAAAATGTATCAAACCTCATCTTCACAGGAGTGTTCAATTTTTGTAGTTGCAGATGTATGTAATACAGGTCTGTGTCCATTTTTGGTAGCCTTTCTCCGATTTCTTTGGTCACAATATTATACATTTCTAGAAATTGGCTTGGCCACATTTGATGGACACATCACAGAGGCCACAAGAAACCTTGTCATCTGGGCCATGCCATATTAATAAGCCTTCAACTTCTCGAGCCCATAGCAATATCCTTGGAATGCCTCTTCCAACCCCAAGTTCTAGCAACTAACCACAGACTTCAAAGTTAGATAATTTTTAGACATTTTCAAAAAAAATTTAATTATCATTGAATTTGAAAAGGTACTAGAGTAGTGACTACCCACAGATTTGTGAGCATTAGCATTTATGGACAGATGGTAAAGATACTTGACTTATATGTAAATCCGCCCTAGTTCTTGACCCCAGTTTGATCCACTAATCCCTGGTTCATCCCCAATTTGAGTGTAGCCATAAAAGTAAGCGAATTTGGGTATTGTTTCATGAAATTGGGTAACTGGTTAGAAGATTTTCAGGATCTTATTTTGGCAAGGCTTGATTTGATGAAGAATACAAGCAATATGAAGATGTAGGTAAGGCAAGTCCAAAATTGGGGACGAAACTCCCATGAGGACCAATTTAGGTGAGAAGACTGGTCCCCTGTGTATGCGTGTGCGCATGTTCATTTCATCTTGTGTATTATAATTTTCATCCTAACTTCTCATTTCATCTGCTGAAATCGTGCCTCAAAGAAACACTGAGCATACCAACCAGTAGCATAAATTTCAGCTTCGAACATCAACATTAGGACAAAACTAGGCAAGCTCTGAGCAGCAGGGCTGTGCATTTGTTGACCATGTTTTGCACTGGACAGTGCTGGTTACTGGGTGTTTAGCGTCTTCCAAAGGAAAGGGTTTCATCGAGAAGCCAAAATCAGGTGGTGGTTGTGTCCAAGACAAGCCAGTTAATCTGCCACACAGCCAGTTCGATTTGATTCTCTGGTCACACTACTCTGTCCCCCATCTCACAAAAGCACAACGACGAATTACTTATTAGCCAAAATACTCCCCAAGTCCTCCTCGTGATTCCTCGTCAGTTGAGCACCAATGTAATTGTCCCTGACTAAATTGCTCATCTCATCGGAGATGCTGCAGTTGCGACTCTGTGCGAGGTGGTGTTCATTCCAGTGTCCAGCTTGCATGCAGGCGGGATGCTGTCAGCCGACATTAACGCTCCCCGACTTGCAACTAAGGTAGCCTAACTTTAACTGTGGCAGATTTGCTTCACGATTTGCTTCGACAAGCGCTGCCGCTCTTCGTCGCTCATAATGCGTTCACAGAGTAGGACACATATGGGAATTGTACTCTGTCTGGGCCACAGTGAACCAGCACCCACCAGCGCACCATGAAGGATGGATGATAAGTGGTCAGGAGACAGCTTTCTGTCGGGTTCCAGATCCCTAGTTAAACCATGGTGGTTAGCTCAGTTTGCTTTTTTTCCTACTTACCTACTAACAACTCACCACCAGGTTGTTAGTAGCTAGGTAGTAAAAACAGTCCTTCCCTACGTATAAACCATCTATTGACCTAGTAGTTACCTATTTTTCTACATATCCACCTATATATGAGACCTATTTTCATTGTAATTGGTTACCGAGGTGAAACCAAATATTAACTCATGTGAGGTTCTGGATGAAAATTAGAGTGAGTAGGATGGCAACCGTCTGAGTGAAATGTATAAAGATGTGCTAATATTTACTTAGTAAATGGAACCTTGGGTCTGGTTCTTGAAAAAAATTAATTCAGGTTTCAGTTCCAGTTTTGGTTCTGGAAATTAGACCCGATTTTGGTGTGGTCGTTAACTGTCAGTGAACCTCTGATTAGCCTTTGGTTAGCCCCTAGTTCCAATCTGTTTGCCAAAAAAAAAAAGTATTTAATAAAAAATTGGGTTCAGGTTCCAATTCAGGTTTCAAAACTGGGTCCAATTGAGATTCCAGAACCAGGTCCAGTTCTAGACCCCATCGTAGTTCTGGTGCCAAAACCAGAATCCAAAATTAGACTCTCTTCCAGTTCAATTTTCACTAACCAAACCAGGTAACCACCCAGCGCTGGTCTTGATTTGGGGTACTATGTTGTCTATGTGTAGGGTAAAAGCCTTTGGCTGCGGGCTTTGATGGAATAAGGGCTCATGAGAGGGGGAGTTGAGTGTGAGCCCAATTCTAGTAAAGCTTGTGGTCAAGGGCTTTACCAAGCATAAAGACTATATGCTTGAATATTTTTTTTTTACTTTTTCCCCATAATATGTGATGATATGTGATGGGGTATCATGAGGATTTTTAGTGAATAAAAAGACATTAGACATTTTGGAAAATGGAAAGCCCACACCTATGGGTGTTCCATTTTTGAAAATGCCTTTTGAGTTTTTACACTCTCCAATGCACTCTCTAAAACAATCCAAGGAGGTCTTTGCATAAATGTGAGCAAATGAACATAGGTTGGGCTTAGGGTTTCCTGAGGCCAGAAGTTCATCCAGGTGACATCACAAATCCAACGAGAGCAAGCTGGCACCTCAACTACGAAGTCATGAGGTGACATGGTGAGCCTACATTGTGATTTTTGATCTGAAGTCCCGTCATTGCACCCTGGCATCCCTGGTTGAAGAGTCTTTTGCAAGTTGGAATTGAGTTTGGTATTGGCTTCCTAAATTGATTGGTACACCCACCAGTCCCATTAAGCTGGAAATTTTCTTTAGAATCAAGTTTGCCACAATCTCATTGGGGGTTTTTTTTTTTTCCATTTTAAAGGATAGACCAATGTAGCTTCAATGTTTTGGAGAGCACTGCAGATGTGGCAATTTTATTTGTTTTGGGTGAATGAACTTTGGCTACCGTGCTCTTCTTATTCACTTTGAGTAGAGATTAAATGGTGACCCCTTTGGACCAAGCAATGCCCACTACAAGTATTTCAAAAGAGAGCTTCACTTCCCATTCCTGTGGAGAAATTTCCATCCCCCAATGTCACTCACTCTCTTCAATAATTTACAAAAATCATCTAAAGGAAAAATTCAAGAACAAAAGTTCCCTCCACTACCTCGCATCAACCCTTGGTGTGAAGTGAAAAAGGACAACTACTTGTGTACTTGAGCAACTCTTAGGCACTCAAGAAGATTTACAATGGTGCACATACATGCCATACAGCTGCCTGTGGATGTATCAAGCAATCTACTTGGAGGTCCACAGGTGTATCATGTCTATGGAAACATTTTGAATCTGGAAAACTCCATATTGAACTAGAGAAAACCCCAATTTGGAGAACTTTCTATAGAACTAGAGAAAACCCAACTTTGGAGAACTTTTGCATAGAACTAGAGAAAACCCACATCCCAGACTCTTTCATACAGTACTCAGTACAGCACAAGATCACATCTCGGGCAAATGTTTGGGGTGGGGGTGGGGATTTTGGCTAGATGAATGGGGTCACAGTGAACCAACACCCACCAGTGCACCAAGAAGGATGGATGATAAGTGATCAGGAAACAGTTTTCTGTTGATAACCATGGTAGTTAGCTCAGTTGTATTTTAAAGAACTACGAACTAACAACCCACAAGCAGGTTGTCAGTAGGTAGGCAACAAAAAGAGCCATGTAGGAATCCATCTACTTACCTAGTAGTTACAGACTTAGTTCCCAAAGTGAACCCAAATATTAACTCAGATGAGGTTCATCCACAACTGCATAATGCAGGCATCCAGTGGACGGTGCACTGGTGGGTGCTGGTTCACTGAAGCAGATGAATGGCTCAACACAAGAGTGACAAAAAGAACTACACCAGAATGTAGAAACCTGCTGGTTGTTTCTGCAGTGTATGTGGAGGAGCTTTGTACCACATAATCTAGCATCTGACAGGTGGTGGGCTTTACCCAAAGCATAAAGCCCATGGACAATGCAAAGTCTGCTGGCTTTCTATCAAAAATTCCAGGATACCTGACCCCAGGTACGGCAGGAATTTTTAAAAGAAAGCCCAGCTGGGTTTTTAGGCCAAGTAAAGTCCTCAGAGAGGGGCTTTACCAGAATTCCAGCCCCCCTTAGGGGCCCTTATTCTGGTAAATCCCTGCCCCACAGGCTTTACCCTACATTAAACTAATGAATTTTTGACATCCAATGGGTAACACAGCACTCAAGGTGCTACAAGCTGTTATCAACAAATAACAAAACAGTCCTTGATACCTTGCCAAGAATATGGTAAGCAATATATCTTTTAGAAGATATAAAACTCAATGAGGGTCAGTTTATAAACACTGCAATGTCAGCCTATACTTAGCAAATCCAAGGCAATCATACAGAACCTGCTCCAAAACTTAGAAATAATCCAGAATTGTTTGGTTAGCAGCTTCTGGATCACCTTTGATACTCGAGTTGTATTTCCCATCACCAGATGTGTGCGTCCAGCAGAGAAATGAAAGTCTCAAACACAAAATCACATTTATACTAGTGTTGGGCGGTTATTTGATTTTTCAAAGAACTGCCAGTTTCAGGTATTTGAAAAAAAAAATCAGAATCAAAGAACTGGCCAGTTCTGGTATTCAGAAACATCCAAATTAAAAAGACCACTGGTTCTAGGTATTTCAAACCCCTCAAAGAACCACCAGTTTTCATGAAAGAACAGTTGATTCTTTCTCAGTTCTTTGACTTTTAAAAAAAATTCCAGTTTGGAGCGAAGGGCAGGTATCAAGATTTGTTTTTTGCCAAGTTGATTCAGGGGCAAGTGTTTTCACAAATTGAACTCCCTGACTATATATATATGCATATGTAATCAGTCAAAGAACTGGCAGTGGATTAAAAGAACCACCCAACACCGATCTATAATCTATACAGCATAAACCACAGTTTTTGCTGGTATGGCAATGCAACAAAATCACATCTATACTGCATCAACCACAGTTTCTGTGGGTATGGCAATGCAACCAGGTCTGCAAATAATATGCAGCATTGAAATCTTCAACACCAAGGCTCCTCTGTTTGTGCACGAGTTTTCTAGCCTGTTCCACTGACCATCTTCAACAAACAATGAAACAGCTGCCGCTCTAGGGCCATTGTTGACCAAGACCTCGGTGTTTGAGAAAAGTACACTGAAGTTGAGAGCCCCCTATGTTGTTGTTCAACGACTCTGAACTTTCAAAGGTACTTTGTCCTTTGCAATTCCCACTATGGAAGCATCCTTAAAAATTAAACATTGCTCCTGTAATGACCAGTTTTGTATACCAGTTGCTCCAGTTTCAACCAGATATGTGACCAGAGCCAGCCATTCAGGATCTGGCCTTTTGTTGGGGCTTTACCTAGAGGGAAGAGACAAGAGACTTCGCATCAGTGTAAGATTTTGGGGCACAATTTTAAACTTGAACTTGTAGCCAATGTGTGGGTGATAGCTGGACATCAAGCTCACCACATACACATTCTATAATTTTGAATTTTGGTAATGTTAAAGTTATATAACTTTGGAAAAATGTATTTGCCCTATTCACATGGGCTTGATCTAAACTAGCACCAACATTGATATCAACCTAGAATGAATGGATGGCCTAAGGATGGGGGTCTTCTCCTAGCCTATGCAGCCCCCCAGCCTAGGTTTTCTCTTCACTTGCTCCACCCTAGCTCATGTGTCAGCCCCCTTTGCCCAAAACTTAGCCAAAGATCTCATGGAAAGTTAACCTCTCTGCTCAAGCTCATGCAGCCCAAGCTCCTATTACTCCGTCCTGCAACCTAAAATCCTGCTTGTTCCTTGCGAGTACTTATTTCTACTTTCTCGTTCTCCCAAATCCATTGTTTTATTTGTCTTGCTCCATTCCCAATGTTAATGGCACACTGAGAAGAAAATCCCAATCCATGATCTCCCCCCATTGATCACAAAATTTGTCATTCACATTCATGTAGAGTCCTTCCATTCATACCATACACATTCAATTGTGTCTATCAACTACCTCCCAATCACTTTGTTGTTTGCTTGTTCTCTTTCTATTTCAACTTTCCAATTTCATTGTACCATCTTCTCATTACACACAAGGCCCAATAACAATGATTGCCCAAGCTACATGAAATTTGAATATGTACATCCTCATCACATATCCCATATAACCTTATTAGTCAATAATGATATGATGACATGTCCTTGTATGTTTTATTTCTTCCCTTTTCCTTTCACCCCAATTTTTTTTTGCCCCCAAATTGGTCATGTTATATGTAGACTTTATTTTATTTTAGCTGAACTAGGCGTATCAAACCTTTTCCCAAGCCATCACCTCATGTAGGTGCACAAGATAGAGGTGATCGTTTGATATCCTATCACAACCAAGTTCCTTAAAAGTGATGTTTTATGTGGATTGTTGAGGGTCACCAAAGGGTTTGGATTTTGAAAATGAATGGTATCACCCAAAAAGGAAACCAATTTCTATATGGTCAAAGTTCCTTCAATTGAAACATGAGAAAGAACGATCAAAAGAACAAATGATAATGTTGTCACCAAACAACTATAATGACATCAAATCAAAATGTAAATCATTGTCCTACCTAATAAACACATAAATAGGATATTATGGGCCTTTAGGGATCAACATTCTTTGATTTTGCTCTCACAAGCCAACTAGTTATATCCGTGATAAATCCCAACAATTGCAAAAAATTCCAACCACATATGGAACTATCCCCCAAAAATACATGATGAACAAAACCTCATTGCCCAATTTGCTTGGGAAATTGAACAAGGAAAGGAATACAAGGTCCCTAGATCTATCATCAAAATAATCTTTCCAACTCATACCCAAACTTCTTTTTGAAACCCAAATTTCCCCCTTGAAGCTCCCCACAACTTTTACATGTCAAATCCAAGATTTTTCTACCACTCCAACCACTCAGAAAATCCCTAATGCATTTCATCATTTCCCTCAAATTGGCCCCAAAATGTTGTTTATAAACCTAGATTTCTTTCTATGAAGTTCATGGTGCAATGAGAAAAACATCACTTCAAAGGGAAAGTTATAAGTCTTTGATTGCAAGGGCATTCTTCCCCAACAATCAACAAAGAAATTTTCATATTACTTATGTTAAATCCAAGAATACAAAATGAAAAACCAATTAACTTTCTTTTCCTTGCATTGCCACCCTTATACCATGCATCACAACAACTCCATAGCACATGTCCCACCAAAAACAACCAAACATCATTGAAGCAAAAATTATTGTAACATTGTTGTCTTTAATAACTTAAAAAAAACAAAACACACATACACCAAAAAAAGGCACAACAAAAAGGCAACTAAAATTTTCTTCCCCATCACCATTAATTGCCAAAAGTTTATCATTTTCTTGTTTTCAACAATTGTCAAATTTTCAACTTCATCCCACTAAGCCTTCATCCACAACCCTAATTTCAAGTCACATATGTTAGCATTCCATATTTTAAAAATATGTGCCCCCATAGATCATGCCTCAAAGTGAATGATGGTAAACCTACAAGTCTACTTTTGGTCTCCCCCAAATCCACTCTCCTTTGTCCTTGATAATGCATGTTTTGTTCCCTTTGTCTTGGTCTTGATTTCCCTTGTTATCCTAATATCCCGCAAACATATAAAGACCTTCCCAAGTGGCTAGCAAAGATTTCTTCTTAAGGGTTTCTTTGTTTTCACCCATATCTTTCTAACCTTGAAAACAATGAACAACATGCATCCTTTCTTAGCAAGGTAAGTCTTGCACTACTTCTTATGAGCTTGATCCACATTATCCAACAATGGTTGATGTAGTTGTGCCACCAACTCCATCTTCTAACCATACATATTGTAATCTCCTAGGGTCTTAATTGGTCATCAACAACTTCCACTAGGTTGTTAATATTGTTGTCCACTATCAATCTCAAGGTTCTACCAATTAAAGTCATGTATGGAGAATACTTGGTGTTAGATTGTATTCCATAGTGGTATCCAAACAATATTTTAGGCACTTGCAGGTCCCATTTTTCAATGCAATTTCGTTGCAATTGGATGGTTGCATGTTCATTTAATCGCTAGGTTAATTGGATAGTTAGCAATAATAAATTATTTTGATTATTTAATGGTAATAAAATCAGTTGCAACTATTTGGTGGTGACCAAAAATGGAAAGAGTCAATGATTGGAAATCGAAAGGGTCAATGACCAAAATGATACCACAATTGTTTGATGCCAATCAAAATGTCACCATAACATTGTTCAATGGCAACTAAATCAAAATATTCAACTTCGGTTACCATGGAAACATTTTTTCCCCCTTTTTTCTTTTTGAGTGGGGAGGGGTTTAGGATTGTTTCCAAAATCTAGAAAGTGGCTTAAATATGTGAAAATCATTCACAATAATGTCTAGAGTTTCAAGCAAGAGAAATTTGAAAAAATAAAATCATGGGTATGGTGTATAACTTTTTATATCAACTTGTGAGGGAATATTAGTATCGTTTATTTTTGAAATGTGCATTTTTACATTCTTCACAAGATAATACATTTTGTTCATGGACATTGTTTCTATATATGGTGGGTCCAACACAATAAAACATTCAAAATGTAACCATTGTTGAAAGATCCACTAAATTTGGTCCAACTCAACATTGAATTTGGAAATAATTAAAATGGTTATGTAATATTGTGTAATATATATTTTTATGACATGTAAAAATTTCAAATAATAAAAAGTCCAAAAGCACACATTTAAGGCTATAACCACTTTTGAAATCCAAAATTGAGCTTGAATTAAACTTGAAACACATAGGATTTACATCAATTGTTTTTGGGAATGTTTCATATTTTTAGTATATTAAATATTTCATTGTTGGTTTGGTTCCACTATTTACAAGCACATCATTGATTTACGCACAATAATTAGACCCAATTAATAATCTTTATTCAATATAAATTTTTATATTTGTTGTTGAATTTTCATTAAAAATTTTCTTCAACAAGGATCCATGAACTAAGTTATATATTTAAAGAAATCCCAATTTTTTTAATTATTCAAGCCTACATGTTAGAATATGTGAATTTATTAATTTTAATCTATGTGATTAATTGTATGAAGATTCTAGTGTTGTTATTGTCAAAAAGTTAAAGTTGTGTTGATGGATGAAACATGATAGAAGAATCAATGAACATTCAAGGTTATGATTCAATACACTAGTAAAACATGGCCATTTTGCAACTAGTCCCTACGAATAATTTTTAATTGCAAGTGACATTTGCAACTAAAATATTAATAGTCACGTTGGACAAGTCACATTGACATTAGTCGCAAACGACAACGAATTTTGGATGAAAGAAAAAGTCAACAAAATACGCCTTCATATTTTGATTTATCATATACGCATTATTGTATGCAACTAAAATGCGACTTTTTTGGTGAACAATGGGAACAAATTATGTGTTGCCATGTGTTCCAATTTTTAATAATTAAAAATATTTTATTATTATTTGAAATAATCTAAAACATTTAATTTTTATGTTTGGATGTTTAGATTGTGACATGTGGTGCAATAGAAATTTGCTACGTGGCATATTAATTGAATTTGTCCAAATTCAATTTACATAAATATTTAAATATGTAGGTTGAACTAGGTACCTACCTATATACCTACCCACCCATTTAGGCTAAACACCTATTTACCTACCTAGGCCAAATACTTATTTAGGTAGGTAGGCAGATAGAAAAATAGGTAGGTAAGCTAGGGAAGTATGTAGTTAGGTGTAAAAACATGAATATTTATATTTTATTTTGAGTTAAGTCATTTTCATTGGCTTATCCCATATGTCCATGTTTTTAAATATGAAAATGTAAAGACAAAACACCTTGTTTATATATTTTTCAAGGTGAAAATGAAAGTCAAAACATATGGGATAAACTCTTTAGTTGCAAGTCGTTTGCGAAAAAAAATGTTAGTCACAAATGACTTACAACTAAAAAGTTTATCCCATATGTTTTGGCTTTCATTCTCATCTTGAAAAGTATACAATTAAGTAGGTAAATGACAACTAACAAGCTAACTAATTAACTAACTAATTATTTATAATAATAATCATTAATATTATGATTACTGAATTAATTATATTATTAGTTATTATTAAATATTACTTAATTTATTAGCCAGATAAATAATGATAATAATTAAGTTTAATTAATATGAACTATAATGATCTATCAACCAATTTCATTAACTAGTAATTGGCTAATATTGAAATAATTAGCTAATTATTAATAATTTATTTATTTATAATTTATAACCAAATAAACTAATATAATAACTGAAATATTCAGTTATTAATAATTAATAATGAATGATTATAAAAAAATTGAGTATTAGTTTTTAAAATATAATAATATAATTAAAACCTAGCCTAAGCTAACTATTTATTATAATTATTTCCATAATTATTTTCATTTTTATAATTCATAATAATTTTAATTTTAAATATTTAATAAAAAACATTAATTCAATTATTATTGTAGTTAGTTGGTAACAAACATTTACAATTTTATTTTTATTATTCATATTATTACTTCATTCATTATACCTATTTATGAATTATTCAAATAAATATTTTTAGCAAGAATATTTTTTCTTTGAAAATAATTTATGCATTTGTATATTAATTTATCAGATTTCCATTCTAACTCCTACAATAATTATTATAAAATAATAAAACTGAAATTAAAAATTATATATCCGTAATTGATATATAAATATTAATTATAAATTTGAAATATAAAAAATTAAAACTATATATTGATATTTATGGTAATATTATAATATATTAATATTTCATAATTGATTATATATAATAATAATAATAATGTAATTTGTAGCTAACCTATGTTAGCTATTTTATTATTATATATTATTATGTCACTTGTTAGATCTATTATGATTTATTATTTTCTTAATATTTTAATAAATTGAAATCAATTTGTAATAAGTACATTAGTCATTTGAAAATAATCTAATAATATAATAATAATATATTAAACTTTTAGTAATTATTTCAGTGATTATATAGTTATTTTTCCTATCATTCTAACATCATCATCATCATCATCATTATGATCATTATGTAATAAAATATTACTAAACTTATTTTTTACTACATGTAATTAATATAAACATATTATATTATATTATATTTATATTTATAATTTTAAGAAATATAATAAGATGGTTTGAATAAACTTGAAATATGAGCACAATATATCTAATAAATATTTTACATAAAATTTTAATATACTCAAAATGTACACTAATTAATGTAACCATAATATTGAGGCCATTTATGTTAATAATATTATTTGAATACACATGTAATATGGTTGTTCATATACATTCAAAATATACATTTATAAATTTTAATACACCCAACTATATTTCTTAGAATTCACAAAATACACCTTTGAATACTCATAAGGTTGTAACTAAATTGGTCACATTTGCAACTAATGGGACATAAATTGTTCTTGTTGGATGAAAACCAAATTAAATGTTGCTCACATGGAAGGATGAACACCAAAATAGCCACAAACTAGTTGCAGTGTAGTCACAAATATGACCAACACAATAAATGGTTACAAAATGTCCAAATGTAGTTGCAAATAATTAATAATCACATGTAGTCATAAAAAGAATGGTTACATTTTGACCAATTTCTACTTGTGATAGTTGTTTTCATATGATTACGGTTAAGGTTTAGGTATAGACGCCAACTACAATTGTTTGTCGACAATAGTCATGGCATTGTTGAGTGTGAATTGCATATGTTATTCAACAAAGGTCCAAAAGTCAAGGTATCATCAAGTAGGAATTGCTATTGTGCTTTGTGAAGTTTAAATATTCTCTTAGGGGAAGGGGAATGTTGTAGCCATGGAGAAATCAAAAGGAAAAACCATGATTCAAAGAGAGATTAATCAAATAGACGAGGCCATTTAAGGGACTACAAAATGCATTATACATTCCTTGGAAGAAGAAAATGATGATTTACATTTGGATTTTTTTTACATGCCTCCTGAAAGTCCGTCACAACCCATCTCTAAAATAACTGAATCATGTATGAGGGAGGATCGTGGCAAGAGGTGTTCAAAGATTTTGCTGGATTTTCATGAAGTTATTATAGGTCAAGACTTGAATGTTGGATGTGCTTGTAACTGTCATTCAAGATCTACAAGGAAATTATTCAACAAAGTATTATATTTTGACATTCCTTCTAATGTTAGTGAATGAAGGATCATCACTAAAGGTAAGGATTAAAAGCTTTGATTTAGGGTTTGAATTAAATTAAAAATATTAAAAATATTAATTATGTGTCATTACATGATATGTTGTAAACTAAAATTGAATCTACATGGAAATAATAAATTACACATGTACTAAACATATTCCAAAAAATATTAATTATGTATCATTACTTGATATGTTGTAAATTAAAATTGAATTTATATAGAATTAATAAATGATGCACGTATTGAACACACACATTATTACAAATTCATATTTCATAATTTCTTTCAATTTTATTTTGAAATTAAATTTTAATATTTACGAGCACAAAAAAGGATTACATCATACATAAGCATTCATTTACACAAATAAAAATTTACATGTAGTTTAATGTTTAATGAATTTTTATTACAATTTAAAACAAATATTGAGATATCACGTCTATAAAAATGAATAAATATTAGAGTTCCACAAAAAAATTAATTATGTATCATTATTTGATATGTTGTAGATTAAAATCCAATTTACATATGAATACTAATTAGGTGCATTGAACATGCACATTATTACAAATTTATATTTCAGAATATCCCTAAATTTCCTTAAAATAAAGTTTTTTATTTATATGCACAAAAAATATTTGCATCATACATAACCATTCATTTTATACAAAAAAATTAAAATTACACATAATTTAATATATCAATGAATGTAAATAATTTGTTTTGTTTTATTCTATCTGTTGAGATTTCTCAAACCAAATTGCTTCATATAATGCTATTGATATCTTTGAAAACATAACAATGAATAGGGGTGCATTGACTTGGGTTCAAATTTTTTGGAGTTACAATGCAAAGTTTATTGACTATAGAACCATTTTCTTAGTAAACATTTAAAAAATCATTAAAAAAAATTTCAAATCCAAAGGTGTACTTGGAAACTTGGAAAGTAGTCACTAAGTTAGATTTAATAAAATTTACTTCATAATTTTCATACTTAAGGTTTGGAAGGTATTAAATTTAGAATGAATTTTGTTGTTGAAAATTCAAACAAATTACAAAAAAATGGGTTTCGAAGGGAAAATGAGTTGAGTGTGTTCACACTTGGGGCCAACAACACATGTTACCTTATCTATCCATGAAGGAAGGTAGTTTGTTTTATTGTGTCATAATGATATCTCCCAAACCACTGTGTCTTGGGTTATATTATGGAACTTATCATCAAAAAGTTCTCAATGAACAGGGGTGCACTAACTTGGTTTAGAATGTTTGGAGCTACAATGTGGAATCTATTGATTATTGAACCATTTTTTCATCAAAGTTTTTGAAAGAAAACCAAAATTGAAAACTATATTGGAATTTGGGGAAATTCTTGGTATTGTTGGAAAGCACTCATCGAGTTTGATTTAATAATTTTGATTTTGTAATTTTGAGACTTAAAATGTGAACAATATTATTGAATTTTAGTGAGTATTGTTGTTGGAAATTCAAACAAATTGCAAAAAAAGGTTTGGAAGGAAATTCAATTGAATGCATTCAAACTTGGGCCAATGACATAGGGTACATTCATGTTTAATGAGTCTTTATCATAATTTTAAACAAATATAATATATCATGTGTATAAAATTGAATAAACATTAAAGTTGCACAATATTATTAATTATGTATCATTACTTGATATGTTGTAATGATCTACATAGAAATAATAAATTACATGTGTATTGAACATAAACATAAGTACTAACATATATTTTAAATTTTTTTTAAAACTTTATTTTGAAATTAAAGTTTAATGTTTTAAGCAAAAAAAAAACTATTCATTTATACAAATAAAATTTACATGTAATTTAATGTTATCATATTTTAAAATAAATATTAAAATATTATATGTATAAAACTATAATTGCCTATTAGTCGTTTAACTTAGTTGAAAAAGATAGTTGCAAACAAGACTACATTTCATCCATCCTCTAATACATTTTATCATCCAAAATAGTTGAACACTAATCAATGTCTTGACTATGTGCCAATTAAAAAACCTTAGACACTAAAAATAATTTTAAAATGGCCATGTAGTTGAAACATGCTTCACATTGTTTACCAACATAGTTAGAAGTTCAACTTGGAGACATTGTTGATGCCAAAAATATTCGGCAAATGACCACCCAATTGAAAAATGCTTTCAACTATATACTAATATAGTAAACAAATCAACTTAATTGGTAATTTTCATAATTTTATTTTAGAATAAAAAAATCCCACTTGAATCATAGTTGCAAATGTCATGTAGTTGAAAACCTTTGGTTAAAAAAGGGGGTTTTTTACTAATGATATTTGTCCAAAAAGTTTGCATTGATTGTTATTGAATGAATGAAAGATTTAGATTCCACTACCCAACATGTTGTGTTTGAGAAATTCATTTCCCATCCATTGTTCAATAACATGCTCTTTGATTACCTTGCATAATTACAAAATGTGAAGCAAAACCATGAGGTGTTGTCAAACAAAAATGTAAGGATTATATATAGAACATTTATCGAATCAAAAGAAGTTTGATTTAGTTCTTGCCAAGGACATTGTGTGTATGTTACCATTTGGGTCAACCAACAGTAACAACAAGGTTGCTGCAAAAGTTTTAGGTGTGGACAAACACAATGTTTGAAGGGACATGGGGAGATGAATGTAATTGGACACCATGAATAGTGCATTATGGATTGCACAAAATTGGACTACACATTCAAATGTTGTGCTTCAATCTTTGAAAGATCTTGTAATACAATTTTCGACAAACCATACCATGATTTCTTTAAAATGCAAAGATGTGGTAAGACGTTGTATTAATGTCAAGTGTATAATCAATTGACAATAAAATCATTGTGTGGTGCCAAAATTTTCACAAGAATAATGTATGAGCATTTCAGGTGCCCAATACATCACTCCCATCATGGTGATCATGTAATTACTTCACATGCCACCAAATACCATTCAAACACTCCCCAAAAAAATTGTAACATCTCAATTCCAAATAATCCCCCACATTATCGCCCATTCAAGTTCATCAAATACTTGAACACATAAGTCTTTTGAACAAATGTTACACCATATTGGTTGCCACTTTGATTCTTCATTGTGCAATGTAAAATGTTATTCGCATAAACATGAAGATGCCACCATTTCGTGTCTTGAATTTGATCTTGAATTTCAATAGACAGAATGTCCTCGCTCCATTTGTTTCTAATTCACCTTCTACACCATCACAACCACACACCATCACAATTAAATAAAGGATTATTACAACTCAATGAAAACAAAAATTAAAATAAAATTCACCCCAAATTTGATGATATACCTTCTTTCAACCATATGATGAAATTCGCATCATCATCATCCGAATCTGTGTGAAGATTTACTCCATATTTTTTAGAAAATGCACATGTAGTGAATGGTGAACGATCCACAAGGTGCCCTTCCCCATCCATAATGTTTAACCTCCTCCATTTGTCTTCCAAAGCTTCCATTACTTTTGGAAATGTATGAAATAAGACACTTGGGAGTTTGCCCACAAAATTGACAAAGTTTTCTTCCACTTTTGAGTCATGATGTTTATACCTACATACATGTAACTATGAGCACAATGGATTCACAATAATCCAAATGAAAATATCAACAAGTGAAAAAACTACACATATAATACCTTCCAAATGATTCGGATTTGACTTTATATTTATTTTGTTTCCATCCAAACATGTTCATTTTAGAACCACCCATCTTTGGCCCATGCTTATAATCATTTGCATGTATCTAACCATTGTGCCTTTTCACACAAAGTTCTTGCAACCTCGGTTGGAATAACATCATACAACAAAAAACTTGTAATACAAAACAAATTCTCCCTCTCCAACAATGCAATTGAAGACTATAGATTTTGAAATTGTACTGATTCCTTTCAAAGATCATAATTTTGGATATAATGACACTTTGATTTGATTTTCTTTAAAAGCATCCAAATAATTAAGCCCAAGTGGTAAATCCATGTGCCCACCACATTGGAACCCTAGATGCAAACATATGCAAATTTAAATCACTTGAGTGTAATTTCAGACAAATTTGATCTATGCTTTCAATTAACATCAAAAACAAATATTCAAATAATCACATGCATTTTGAAAAAGTGGTTGCAAAAGTTGTGTCTGTTGGTTTTGAACATGTTTCGAACCAACAACATGCATCATAATGTCCTTAAAACAATCATGAAGTGTCACATCACAAATGGTGTACACCATGTGTGACCCCTACCACCCCATTATATTTCCCATTGAAAAAATCAGAACCTTCAAATAACAATAAAATCCCAACACAAAGTCAACAAGTGTTGAACATTAATTACCTATGTGGAAGCATTTGAGCATATGCATGTTTTTTTGTAGTGTGGCAAATTAAAAATGACTATTGCTATTGTTATGCTCTTCAAGTGTTTTTTGTTCATGGAAAGGTGTTACTCACAACACATGCAATAGTAATCAAATGCATTTGATGAAACCACAACCATTTCACGTCCATCAATAGGAACATATAACATTTGTTTCTTCTATCAACACACACCATCCAAAAAAAAATGATCAAATTCATGTAGATGATTAGTTTGAGGAATAAAAAATGTTAATCACTATAAGTGCACAAAACATTTATAGAATTGAAATCATAATAGTATGGATTACCTTGCTAAATTCAAGTTGATCAAAATTGTTATGGAATCCTCCCTTCAATTTTGTGACATTTTCCCTTGCTTGTCAAAAATGAATTAATGGAATTTGTTTTTTGAAAATTGCAAGTAATGTATCATAAAATAACCAAATCTCAACAAAACATTAAAAAATCATTAGTGTACAAAATCTTTCAATATACCTTCTGATACACAAAGGCCCAACAACATAACATATCACCAAGTGTGAGCTCCAACTTTTTGGTGGATAATTTAATGTGCCATTTTTCCTTGTCTTGATTCAAAATCATGACCTATACCATTTCAAGGAGTGAATGTTACATATTTCACCAAATTCTATGTATGGAATTAATAATTATATCCACATCTTCCATTCATAAATTAGTTCAAACTTACTTTCATTTTTTCCCCCACAATAAACATAACATCCATGTTTTTCACACGAGCATGACTAACTTCACTGATATGTAACACCCCAATATTTTTCCCTATATCAATGAACACTTTAAAGGATTTCACACATTGCACCGTTCCTTCAAGGACAAAACCAATTGCATATTCATGTCCACTTGACCTAGGTTCAATTTTTTCTTGGGCCGCCATATTGCTATGTTTTGTCATCCCAAGAGTGCCATGATTTCTTTTTGTTTTTTTATGTTCATAATCTCCATACCACTATGTTGCCCACAACCATATATCCACACCAAGATAATGATCATGACAAGAATACCAAACAACAAATCAAAAAAAAAGAAACTAGGGAAAAAAGAAAATGCAAAAGGTTCATTTGACAAGCATAATATTTTCTTTGAATGAGGATCAAATCTAGGAAAATTTCAATGACCAAAAGAAACTTACCAAGAAATCCAAAGCTTCGAAAGGGAATGAAGACCAACCATCCAACCTAAAAACAAAACCCCCAAAAAACCTCGAATGGTTTGCAACTTCCAAAGCTTTCTCACATGTTGAATTTGAAGAATCTATTATACATTTCAAACTTTGGTTGTTAGCAATGAAAGAGTGTAAGGAAAGTTCATGGATGTCTTTTGTCTACTTCTATTAATTTATCATTTTTTGAATGCACATGTACTAGTGGGCATACTTTGGGTCTTTCTTCAAATAAAAGTTTTGGGGTTGGTGTGTTGTGGTTCCATGTAACTAGCATGATGATCATTTTAGTTGTAGCTTTAAGTGGGTGAAAACTATTTTAATGTCTTGTTGGGTCATTCAACCTTGGGAGGATCAAACTGGATCGGGCCTTGTGAGGATTCTATAGGTGACAAGATTGTATATGTCAAAGTTTTATACTGAAATAGAGTGTGAACTCACCCATGCAGACCTTTAATGAATGTAGTTTTATGATGTTAGTAGGTTTCTATGTCAGTTTCATTGTGCTCTTTATGGAAGTCTTCTAAGGGAGCCCAAGTTTGTGAATGAGTCAAAAGCATCTAATGATTCTCAACAATATTTAGGGATCTTAGCCTGATGATGTGTGTTCCATAGGTGTTCAATTGCACCATATGGATGTTTTTGGTAGTTAATCAAAGTTATTTGCATGGAATTTGAGTGGTGGCATTGGATTTGTTTAATGGCAAATGGTATTCATGATAAGCTCTTAAGACACTCTTTCTGAAGCCACAACTTTTCACAAGGATGTGAATACCTAATTTCTTGCTCTAATGATGTTACTTGCTATTGTCATACCTTTTATACTAAATCTATGTGATAAAAAATTGTTGTTTGGAAAAAATATCCTCGTAACCAATAGATTATGTTATTATCATAAACAACCTAGTTCATTTCTTGGCTTCATGTTCCATGTTCCGGGTTGTGATTAACATGTGTGCTTGTGGTACTATGCAATGCAAATTGGCCATGATGTTATGTTTTGTTAATGTAGGCCCCAATTGGTTAATTTCATTTGGTATTCATTAGGAAAAAATAGGTTGTAACATCCTACTGAAAGTTAGATGGTTAGTAACTTATGTTTTGGCTTGTTGTAGAACATGATTGTTTGTGGTCCAAAATGGGATAGTTGTGGTGGGATTCTACACACCATTATTCTTGCACATGTCCACCTTCCACTAGTTGAAGGGAAAAGGGGCATCTAGTCAACATAGATTAGGCATTTTTGTTTGCCCTTTATGTGAGTTTGTTGTAGCTATTCACCACTTGAACTTATGCGAAGCTATATGTACAAATTTGAGTTTTTGATGACATAGAACTTGGAAATAATGTGAACTTATGTGAACTATTCATGAACAACTTAACAAATTTCCATAATTGTCTATTGTAAAATCCTTTCCCACTAAAAATTTTCAATTTTATTTTAGGATATATGATTGAGGTATTAAATGTTATTTTCATAACCATGAAATACTTTGAATGTGATATGTATTATGTGTATAAGTTGTAGAGTTACCAATTATTTGTTGATTTGCTACACTTCCATCTACAACCTTAAAATTGATGATTCACAATCTGAAGTCAATTTTTTATTACAAAAGTTACAAAACTTGTGAAGAAAGTGGAATTTGTGGCCATTTTATAGCATTCACCTAATATTGAAGTCTTTAACATATTTTACAAATATTTACACTTCTAAATTTGAAACTTTCAATATTCAAATTCATAGATCTAGAATGGTGGTGACTAGATATCCATATATGGGGCGATGATAATGCACATTAATCATCTCACAACAATGCAAGTTTTGAATGGGATTTAACACTGAACATTGGGAAAATTCATAAGAAATGGGATCTCACATAAGACAATGCATACATCATTTCTCAACCATCTTTGCAGAGCATTGCAAATTACCTACAAATTATGTCCAATTAAGGTTGGCAAATCAATTAGTGACTATGATGAATGAACTATGAACAATTTATAGCCACATGCAAATTTGTCTGCCTATTAGTTAGATTTTAGAAATGAAAACCAATCATGATTTGCATTATGTTCATTGGACTGTAAGGTCAAGGATTGTAAGTTGGTTGAATTCATGGAAAAGAATTCACGATTGTGTGTTGTAAAATGTTCTCCCATTGGAGTTGACATTCTCTATTATATATGATTATTGTGTTAAATGTTATTCTCGTAACCATGAAGTGAGATGTTTGTACAATAAGTTGGCATTTAGTTACCAATTATTTGCCTTGATTTGCTACACTTCCATCTAGACATCTTTAAAATTAGTGATTGACAATCTGAAGTCAAATAATTTATATATTTCTTTTTTGGTGTGTAGTTTTGCGAATGGGAGAGGTGCAAACAATGAAACATTATAACTAATTGAGAGATGAAAAAACTCATCGAAAAGTTACACATGAAGGAAACTTATAATTAGTTCACAGAATACTACAATGCATTTATATTAAAAAAACTTAATGACAGTTTGCCAACATAAAAGTATTTTCTTTGCACACTTGGAAAGTTTTCAAAAATGAATTAAGAATTATCTACATTCTTTACATACATCATTTGGTTTTACTACGAGTTACAAATGTTGGAGGTAATTTATTTTTTTTAGCTTGGTGTGTCCAAACTAGTCACTTCTCAACCTTGTGATGTTGCTTTTTGTGATGTTGTTTTACTTAAAATTTGGTGCCACCTTCTCATTAAGTGTTGCCATCTTATCAACTTCTGCCAGGTCATTTTCTTCTAACTTTGACCCTCCTTGCATAATATCTACAAGATTATGAACAATGGACAAAAGAGTTAAACAAATCTATATATATATATATATAAATATATATAAAATGGACAACAATATCAAAGTTAAATTCTAGATCCATGATGCATGTAACTAAATGGACAATATCAAGGTTAGACATTTAAATACATGTATGCAAATTGGATGGAAAATAAATAAAGTAAGGTTCGGAGTTATTTCACCTAAATTCACATTTGAGAAGCTTGAAAAAACATTTTATTTTATTTTTGGCACATCTTCATCTTGTGTTGAAACCTTGTGTTTTTGGAACAAATACCTAACAAGAGGTGGAACTTCCACTTCAGAAACATGGTCAACAAAAATTTCTTGGGTGGGGTTATCCTTGGAATCTTCTAGAAATTGTGTGGGTTCAATATTTACTTTTACACAAACATCAAGCATTGAGTGAAACCCTCTACAAAATTTAGATGATAAGTAGAATTGAGACATGGAACATTTCCATGTATCAATATTTGTGAATGATCACCTATGTTCCCCATTCCTTACATATCAAGGTTTTGAACATGTTTAGATTCCTTCTTCTTTACATTGCAAATCATCTCCATTTGAAACTTGTTTGATAAGTTTTACAACTTTGTAGGAAATTATTTCTCTTTAAATTCTAGTTTGTCTTCGATCTCCAAATTTTGTTTAAATGGTGATTCAATCTCATTCCATACAATCTTCATCATAATTGAACTTTGGGGTGGTGTCAATTAAACACCTTGGTTACCTGATCCTAAGCTAAATGAACTTATTTGTCCCTTGTACACTATCCCTTTTCATCAAAGGGTCTTCAAAACATGTTGAACCCAACCCTATTTGTTGTAATGGGGATATGGTAATTGGAGATCACAAATAGATGCATTAGTAATTAGACTATTTCTTTTTAAATGAATCAATTACTTTTCATGATCATATACATGGTCTAGCATGCTTACCATTTTCCATTAAGGAAATGTTTCACATGTATCCAAAGCTTTTGCACATTTATTTATTCATCAACCAAGTCCTTTAAACCTATTTGGAAAACCACTATGATGTAACCAAAAGCACAATAGGTCCTACTCTTCTAACATCTAAATCCTTGGAAAACCAAATTGATGGGACCAAAAGTAATATTTATTATTATTCTAGCAATCAAGTGCTTGTAATGTTAGGAGAATTACTTTGTTTTAACCAAAAGCAATACATATTGCTTTTCCAACAACCAAGTCGTTATCATATCATGAGAGCCATTTTGATGTAACCAAAAGTAGTGCATACTGATTATCTAGCAAACAAATCCTTGTTAATGTTAGGAGAACCATTTTGTTATAACCAAAAGTAGTACATATTACTTTTCCAACAAACAAGTCCTTGTGACCTAGGAGAACCACTATAACAAAACCAAAAGCATTGTTTATTGCTTATCCAGATCAACCAAGTCCAAGAAACATAAGGAAAAACATTATTTATTATTTTTGGACATTAATCAAGTGCTTGTAGTTAAACCACAACCATTTCCTAATAAAATTCCATCACCACATTGCTTATGTATAACTAACTCTTGCAACCACTACTAACTACTGTACATTCTACATTTTGGTAGTTGAAATAATTTTCAACACATTGACAAGTCAAAGAAGCTTTTAACATAATTCAATGAATAGATCCTTGTGATAATGAGACGAATGATTAACTTAATAAAACATGATAACAAATGCATGACATGTAGAAGACTTAGTTGTTTATGAAATGAAATAAAAGGCCAAGGTCTAATGTTATACTTGAAGGACCTTTTGTTGAGGCTATTTCCAGAAAAGACACCTTCATTTCCCACACAAACTATTAAGGCCCATATTAGTTGTTGACTTCTTCATGACATCATCTTTTTCATGGAAGTCCTAACTTTGCATCCAATTTGGGTGAAAAGATTGTTTGCATATGGAACACTTGTGGCTAATTACCTCACAAGCTCCCCCAAATAGAATGGATGATACATGTGTTTACAGGAAGTCAAAACAACATCATCACAATGGAAACTTCACAATCAAAACTTGCAAGGCTTAACAATTAAATAGGTTGGGTTATCAAAATTGTCATGGCCACTAAGATGAATTATGGGTTTTGGCCAAAAAGAACTATTGCTCATCTTTTTCATGTTTTCAAGTTTCCTTTAAACGATTTTTTCTTCATCTTTTAATGCTAAAACTTATCGTTTCACTTCAGCTATGGCGTCATCATTTACCTTCAAGGAATCCAACTTAGTGTCTGCAAGTAATACCTACCCTAGGACAACTCACTTTATTTTCTCCTCTAGCATGCTCTGTTTGATTTTTAGTTGTTTTTGTAGAGCATCATGTTCCATTTGTAAATACCCTATTTTAAAAATGGTATTACTAAAAAAGGTTTCATATTCAAGTTTTACATTTGCAATTGTTACAAATGCACTCGTCATCTTCAATTTTTCCACTTGCAACATTCATGTAAATGACAATTTTAAAATGAAGCTCTTACTTGTTAATGTTTCAAAGTAAAAAAGATTAGATTCAAAGCAAACAAGGCTAGAATACTTGCATGTACCTTTTGTCCAAACATTTGAATTTCACACATTAGCCTTTTTAGTTAACATTCACTTCGAGAAATGGCATTTTGCAAATTTATTGCACTTGCCTTCCAATCTTCCATGAAAAATTTCAACCCTAAACTTTTTTCAGAAAACTTACTTCTTTTTGCCTCTTGATTTGTAATCTTGGTTATGCATTGCTTAAAGAGGTCTTAAACAAGAAGATATATTTAAAAAATATTCTTGCAACATCTTTGGCCAAAACACCATACAGACATATTGTTACATTACTTTCCAAAACATTAATCGCAGTGGGTTGTTCATACTTGTAAAACTTACACTCAAATTTGTTGGATTCCTCTCCTCCACCCCTCCTAGATAAATTTGCAAGTCCAGTTTTCATTAACTCTACTTCTTCTTTTCAAGTTTTTTCCTAGTTGTCAAAGTGGTTGCCTTTGCCCAATTCACTTTCTCACCCTTCTCTTATGCAATGTACCCTTTCATAAACCAAATCACAAACTCATTGTTCATCACTTAATTTGTACCATATACCTACCAATAGAGCTTTAGTAGCTCTTTCAATTCTGGGTGAAGATCATGCAAGTTTATAGTTTTGAAGCCTTTAGACGATGGCCCAAAAACTTCTTCTATGTCTAAATCAAACACAATGTTTGTAGGAAAGTTTGCCTTAAGGTTGAATCTTTTGATATTCATCTTCCTGATAGTCCTAAAATATTTATCAATTTGATTTTTGTAGGCAACATGGTCCCAAGGAGGAAATTCCAAAGTTCACCTCCCTCTTTGTTTTCCTTTCCATCTTTCCAATCATGTGTCGCATGTATCTTCTTTGCAACAAGTTGACAAGTTTTTGAAATCAAAACATTCCCAATTTTCTATAATCACACTTCCAAATCAAATTCTTGACATGTAAGGAACTCAATGGATAGGAAGATGCAAAGTCTTTGTGATAGGGATGTGAAATCCACATGTACCTAGGTTTGTGATGGTGTTTCAAAGCAAGAGGTTCAAAATTCCCACGCTTGCATCATCCACATGTGTACACTAACTTTGCATCCATTGTCCATTGAATTTTGGAACACTCAACCCATATTGTAGATCCTTTTTCAAAATTCTTGCCTAGGCATTTTATAAGTTAGCTGGCCCTATCCTAGGTTTGCCACATATAAATATTTCCATGTGATTGCTTTTTAAGCAAAAGGCATAGGAGTTGGGTCTTGGTCCTTTTATTACATTTGGACCCTAGTGTAAATGCAAATTTGTTTTAAAGTTTAATGTGTTGCTGTTTGTTATTTTTGTTGTGAAATGGTGAAATCTGATTCTTCATTGTATATTTTCCCAAATTGTCCATCACCAAAAGGAAATTCATGAGGGCAAGTTGAAGGACAAGAGATGTGTTTTGTTGTTTTTGTGTAATGTAAGTCTTATCATTAATCTTGGGTCAGTTGCTAATAGTGGAGGATCGAGCCACATTTATGAAATAATTTGATGAAGCTTCACAAGGAGGAGATACCTAGGAGTTGTGTGATGGAAGATAAAAGGATGGCAAAGGGAGGGCTTAAGGCAAGAAAAAATGAACTGGGTGATAAACTAAATTTTCAAATTAGATGTGTGGGGGATTATGGATAAGAGGATATGTTGGATATATATATATATATATATTTATATATTTGGTTATTAATTTTTCTTTTGTTGTGCTAGTAGCACATTAACTAGAACAAGTTGTGTATTTTTCATTTTTTAGAAGAAGTTGATGTCGAAACATGAAAACAAAGCAAGGTGGTCAAAGTTATAGATGGGTGGGCATTTAGAAGATTCATGATTATGCGCGGACCAAAGAGAGGTTAGGTTAGGAGTTTGGATCTAGTTGGCTGCTTGGTTTTGGAACAAGAAACATGAGAAACCTTGTTTTGGGTATCCTTGGGTTGGATTTAATATGTAAAAAAGGTCAAAATCTGGTATGAGCTTTCAAAGACCAAATTAAGCAAATATGGGTTCTATGAGAATGTATTTACCCATACCTTGAGTGGTTTTGCATAACCTCATGTTGACTTCTAATTAAGAATCAAATTTTAGTGAAACAGAAAGGTGGCAAGCAATTAGACTTTTTGGGAATCTAAATTGTAAAGCTTTCTGAAATGCATTGCATAATAAAGGTTAGGATTAACAATTCAATGACCCATTGAACATTAAAAGTGTCAATTTTTGGTTATATTTCAAGAAAAGCAAAATATCGGTTAGGTTCAAATTGGGACAATACAAAGCAATTTTTAACAATAACATCAAGACTTTGGATTGCTGTAATAGAATATTGTAATTTGGTGGCCTTCAAGTGTTGAAGTTGTGTTTCTTTGATATTTGATCCAAATTATTCAAACTATGTACTATTTGAGTTTAGATTTAAGGATTCAAGTCTTTAGTTTGTCATTTGAATGCAAGAAACAATGAGGTTGTTTCAATTTATATTGTGTGTTATTTGGTATTTATAATTAGGGATTGATGGATTGACACTTTATGTTCGATGTGGTAAACATTGATGGAAGCCCAAAATGAGGTGGGAGTGGGATTTTCTTAGCATTCATGCACATATTCAACTCTAGAGAATGAATTGTAAGAAAAAGAACAAGATAACCAAGTAAAAGTCTTATTGATATAGTCTTGTCATCTAGAATTATAAAAATGCAAAACAATTTGATACAATCAAAATGGTAGTAAAGTAGTGACCAAATACTTGTAAACTATTTTATAAAATTTAAGTGATGGGTCATAAGAAATTAACATGCTTTAACTTCTTCTTCAATGAACCCACTGGTCATTTGTGGCAATTCTTGTAGTCATGAAACCTTCCCCAAACTCTAATAAACTTGCTCCTCACAAAGGTATAGTGAAATACAACCCCATGCACAACAACTCATGATTTTGAACATAACAAATAACTCAACAAAATCTGACACAAGACATAAATTAAAACTCCTAGTTCTTAAGACTTTAGCTCCCAAAACAACACAATGAAACGCATCCCACATACTAGCTCAAGGAGTTCAACAAAGAAGAAACAAAAATCCAATCATATCCTCAACAACATTTTCCATTGCACACAAATCCCTCTTTAGAACCACATTTCCTTTCAAAGTTCCCCCACTATAGTGAATACTCTCTCCTACAACACATAAATAACTTTTCTCCCACAAGGCTCTAAAATCATTGATAACACAAATTGTCAGACAAACCACTCACAAATCCTTAGAGTGCTTCGTCATTTCCCTTAATGTGATAGACACACTATTGCTATGTCTATTTCCTTTTTTATGAAGCTAATGGTGTAGCAGAAAAACATAAGTCCTCAAAGAAATAAGCAACAATAGGGCATTTTTCCCATACTATTATTCTAGTACTCTTAACCTTCCATATGAGCTCTACAACCAAAGGAAAAATCATCAACTCTTCAAGAAAAACAATGAAAACTTAGCTTTGATCCCCAGTCCATATCTATAATGCCATATGTATATGGTGAAGCTCCACACTCCATAATTTGCATCCTCCAAACAAACAATGCAACAATAGCTTGCACCACACAAAAAAAACTCCAACATTAAGAACTAACATACACAAGATAACACCAAGTCTTGTTGAAACACGAAGCCACAATAACAACATCGTCCTTCATAACTTGCAAGAAACAAAACAAAGAAGAAGCAAAGCTAACGTTGATAAATCCTTTTCCCCATCATCATCAACTGAAAGCTTTGTCACGTTCCAACTTTCAGCTGTTGATGGTACTGTTTCATCCAACTAGGGTTTCATCAACCCTAAATCCCCGTCTCGGCATGCTATGTTAAGGACATTGATGAGTATTCTGAGAACAACTCCTCCATTTGCGAATTAAATCAACCTGAATAGAAGCGAGAGACATATACATGATATTATTGCCATGTATTATGTAATGCCTTCATTGTGACCAATGAAGTCACAATCCGACGTTCATTTTCTAACATTTTTATATGATTTTAATTCAGCATATATCTATTTCCTTTACACACAACCTTCCAAGTTAAACCATTTGAACAACCTGCACTTAAAATTGTCCATTTGCACTGACCATATATTAAGTAATAAAACCTTGAAATCAATGATGGAAGTGGTGAATCAATTTTTAGGTTATTGAAACTTGTTTGGCCATCATTCACTCATTAATATCTATTTGTATCAACCATGTTTCTTGAGACCTTCACATATACAGTTGTCCATGTGATACAACCAGATAGATACAAATGGCAATAAAACACGATCCAAGATTCTTTCATGATCATGGAAAAATCTATTCCAGAGTTTGATTGCACAAACAATCACCAACTTGATGCGCAATGTCTCATACAAATTGAATTATGTTAACCTTTCATTCATGCATTGGTCCAAAACTTGCCCAGAAAAATCCTTGTTTTCACACAATCAATTATCTTATCCATTGTCTACAAATATTGTGGTGCTTAACAACATAAGTCGGGTTCCAATTTTGAATCCAGAATTGTCAAATTTAAAGCCAACATTGTTGATAACACATCACAAATTTTCCCCTATTTGCCAATAATCCACACAAATTTTCAAATTGCACAAGACTACAAATATTGTGTGCATTATAACAATCAAATAAAGAAGCCCAACAGAGTCCACTGCTTCATGTGGTTGCTCCTGGAATATGTTGCACAACCACAAAAAACAAAAACATTAAGTATTACATTTGAACAAGTGCCACTTCATGCTGAAGATCAATGCCTTTTTTTGCACATGGGACTTTTCATAACCCACCAACAGGCCAAACAATGCCCATAGAAGAATTAGAAAAAATATATTTAGAGGGCACCTTATATAAAGGAACATCCCTCCTAGAAAGAGGAGGCATATTACATCTAGAAGGTGTAAGAAACCTTGCCCTCCTACACCTTGTGATCTATCTATGTTTAGGTTCATGATACATTCTCACTTTGAGCTTTACAAAGAGAAAAAGTCCAAGGGTGATTCCCAAAAGAATGAGGACGAGGTGACCTTATGATAATTGCATTGGCAATTGTACATTATACCTTTCAATCTGGTAAGGAGTTGAATCCACAACCTCTCACAATGAGGACACCAGTTCCAAAGCCTGTGACAAACACATGCCTCATGGCAGTCATAGTCTAGTTATTTGACCAACCTGCATGTTTCACATGACAATGTTTGCTGCATCATGCAATTCTGTACTCCCTTCCAAAAAGTCATATTCTTCAACCTTTCTCCCAAAAAAATTTGTAGTTCACAGTAGAAACTTCACTTGTTTAGGTTGTTTAAGGGTTTTGCAAAATGGCTCATACTGCAACTGCTTTTGCTCTCATTCTTTGACTTGAACCATAGAAATAATGCCCATGACCACCATCCATGTAGATCATACTCTCATATTGTCTATGCATCTTTGATATTTATCTACCTCAGTGCAAACATTGCGCTGGAAAACTTGTTTGAAATAAACCTACTACAGATGATGCACCTTGGTGAGGAGTGTGATGGGAGTTGTCACTGTTGCTTTGACATTTTCCAGTGCTTCAACTTTCCTTCTATGTTCTGTGGGGCTCAGCAGTGTCAGTTGTTGGTTGTGTAGGTAAGTCCACAAGAGATTGTGGGGGAGCAAAATACATTTGGAGGGACATACAGCAGATCAGGATTCCCAAAAATAGCTGCCACACAATCAAGTAAACACACCTTCAGTGAAATTCATGCTTCATAAGTCACTGCATGCAGCAGGACAATGTACCATTCTAGGTGTACCACAACACAATTAATTTGTATCCTGGAACTTTCATTAGAAGTGATATACAAAGAATATCTCTGCAAACTGGTAAGTAGCATGTAGAAGGTATGTACCTGCAGAGTAGGTCTGAAGTTGAAGAGATAGATGGACAACACCATTGTCAGCAACATAGCCATTGAGGTTGCATAGACCTGTTCAGAACATGACATTCTGTTGACATCAACAAGAGAAAGTGGAAGAAGAAAGTAACATGGAGACAATACTACATGCTCAGAAACTGGAGTTTATTGCTGTATCTATTGAAACTAGACTAACTCAAAGATGAGTGCAAGTTAAGAAGAGCTGAGGTATATCTCCTGATATATCCTCAAATACTGCCTACATAGCTGTATCTGCTGACAGCACTCTAGGTCCCAGATCCACTGCCCTTTCTATGGGTTCGTTCTACTATCACCAGTGCTACACAAATACCTCTGATGAGAATTGAGAAATCTCCATACCCAATGCTACACAAATTATACAAAATTGGTTCAGTGCAGTTCAGTATAACCAACACCTTAAACCTTCAGAGGCACACCTGCCCAGCAACAAGGGCCTGAATCTCCTGGCCATTCAATGCACATCTTACTTACTATTTAGGAATTATAAACAACTTGCAACTATGCAACATGGATTCTAACCTTAATTTATGCAGGTGCACTCAGAATGAATATGCAAGAGCTGAGAGAGGGGAGAGGACCTTAACAATGTTGTCAGCATACTTCATCACCCAAGATACAAGGAGGCCAGTACAGCCTAGATTCAACACCACTAGCCATGTTGTAACATTGTACCCAACCAGCAACCTGGACCACCAAGCCCCCTTTTCATATGCCCCAAGAATGTCATCCATTGTCAAACGGATCATGTTGAACAGCACTCCAAATCTGCGAGGAAACCCCACCCATCCCCAACTGTGGATCAGACAAAAAAATTGTTTTGGCTATTTGCATCTAGGTTACAATCCAAAAGTCAATAGATTCTTTTCCAAATTCTACATTATTACAACAAGCCCAGTATCCAGTTGCTTCATAGTATCTACATGGGAGTGTGGAGGACAGTATGCAACATAGTTCAATCCAAGAAAGACATGGAGGACTGAATGAACAGCAGTTCTTCACATTGTACTATGTAATTACTGTGCTTACTTTACACACAATTTCATGAGAGAGCATCATGTAGGCCAGAACTGTCTGACATTCTACCAACATCACCACAGTTGAACCACTGGTGACCTGACGAATTTCCAATGTTCACATAGGCAGATTCCATACTTGTGATAAGTTGGGAATGAGAGTGTCCATCACAATGAAGCTCCTAAAACATCTCATGAGTTGGAAGGGATGTGTTCTACATAGTCCACAATAGCATTATAATTATTGCATGGAAGTGAGGAAAGCAACAAGAATATGAGAGGAGAAGAGAAATAAAAAAGGGTGACAGTTACACATAAAGTTGCATGTTCTGCCAATGGAGGGAGTCCTGATTCTTCTTCATGAGAAATTCAGTGTAAACTCCTGCCATAGCCGAGAGACATGCTGAGAGTATGCCAAAAAGGTAACCTTGTATTGGTGCTGCTAGCAGACTTCTGCAATCAGTCTCCCCACACCCTTTCACCTGCACCACCCACATCATCATCTTGTAAAAATTACATCAAAATCTCCACTGCTGCGGTTAAGACTTCCAATTCTTAGATATCAACCCAACACAGAGAGCCAGGCAAGAATGATGAACCTGACTGACAGTAGTGCCAATAGTGAGTAACCCAATTGCCATCCATTGAAGCTTTGATATCTTTCTCTTCAAGAACGCTCTGTAAACCAAAACACACTAGGACAATGTTCAATATCACCTTGACTAAACACCACAAGACAGATGGCTTACCCTACTCATGACTACAGCACAGATTGATCACATTTGCAAAAGCTTTCTGGAATTCAATGGCTGACCTAAAGAGAATGGCAGTTGTGACAATCTTCAGATTCCCCATAATCTGGTATGTTGAAGTGTCAACATATGTCAGTGTGGCAAACTGCACATTGTTGTGGATGAGGTAAATGATGGAGGGAATCGGGTAGAGGCCTATGCTCCTCCAATCTGTTGTTATTCTGGGAGGCTTGGGTGTGTTTGATTCCTTCCAGAGCAGAAATGTACTCACTAAGAGCTGCACAATTACAACAGTCCACAAAATGGCTGTCTGTCACACATCACATTGTAGCTCCACATTAACAGGTTTGCAACCAGAAAAAAAAGCCTATGCAACAGGCGTACACAGAAGGGACATACATACATCCAGACCTTCATTTTAACATGGGAAAAAACAACAAGACAAATTCAAATTCCTGTTTTTTCTGGAAAAAAAAGTGCAACAGCAGCCTCTGACCTTCAATAGTTCACCTAAGAAAGGTACTGTTGCATAATCGTATTTGTAACCTCCACTGGTTTGTGACACAGTTGTCAATATGCCCTGCCAGAAGGCTGTTCCATGAGTTGCAAAATTGACCATCTATTTCTTCTACTCACAGGCTTGTGAAGAAAGGAGCATGAGCAAAGAAAGGGGAGGGGAGGGGAGTGCTGCAAGAGGACTGAGGAGCCAAAGACAGAACCACCCAAACCCTAAAAACCCAATACCCCATCAAAGAAAGGGTCCTCAAGCTCAAGGCTGAATGGCGAAGAACCAGCGATTCCCAAGCAAGGGAAAAAGAAAAGAAAAGGGAGGGCCAGAGAAAAATACACATATTCATCACTCTCGAATTTTTTCTGGAGCTTACCAAGGAGCTGGTGAACAAAGTAAGAACAGCAGCGACAACGAAGGTGCGCATGCGCTGCACAGGGTGAGGGTGGTGAATGCCAGGCTTCGCATCATCCACATGGTCCGGCTCAAAATTGATACTCTCGTGCACAAGGGTGGTGGTCTCTTGTTGATCCCTCCTCTGTCTGTCTCCGTTGAAGGAGTTGGCACCACCACCCATCAATCTGATCTCTCTGGCACCCATTCCGCTCTTTTTTTAGCTTCCTGAAACCTCAAGCTCCTGAGAACACTGGCTGCTATGCCACATAGCCGTAGAAGAGAGCAAGGAGGAGATGCTGCTGATTCCCCAGAAATGGAAGCTGGCTGGCATCTGAGAGAGAGCGTTCCAAAGGGTACGAGCAAAAAGGAGTAGCAACTGCAAGAGGTAAAGCGAAGCAGAAACGAGGATAGGGTCGATGGCGGCAGTGGTACACCAACAATGGACACACGACAAAAACTGTCATCAATTTGAGCAGCAGGTGTTCTCGGAAAGTAGAAGAAAAGGAGCTATCAAAAGCAGCTTTGCCACGAAGAAGCCACAAATGTTGCAGCAATGCTCTCTTCTGTGTGCTGCTTGCGGAAGACCTAATTAAGTTGACGTCCAAAGGTCTCAAGTCCAATCTCAAAGCAAAGCGCACCCTTGACAAATATTAGACGACATCAGAAAGTGCAGTTTTGTCGGAACACACAACAGTTGACGAATGAGGTGAGGTCCACTACCTTCTACAACCGCATGCTGAACATGCTCGTGCACCCAAAGACGCAAAAAAAACCTTTCAAACTAGGTATCCTCATTCAAGCACCCAACAAACTGTATACCTACCTTGAGTTGTGATATGAGCAAGAGAGGAGTCTCCCCAAGGGAGCAAAGCATAAACTCCAACTTGTCTTTCTGAATGCAGCACCTCTCACCATCGCCATTTGCTCTTTTTTATTTCTTTCTAATGTACAACAATAACCATGTCAAGCATGAACAGCAGGAGAAACAATTTATTAGTAGTACTACACAATTGCAGATGATTAGCATATGCTGCATCATTCTTCTTCACTACTGTACAACACCAAGAAAAACTCCCATTGATGATTCTTGGATTGCTGCATGCTAATCCAGAATCTCACTCATTCTTATTATTGCTGTTGCAAATCCCATACATATTTTACCTGATTGCTGAGCGAAAAAAATATTGCAGTCAAGATTTGTTTTAAGCGACACTTGGCCCGTGTGATCATCTTACGTTTGTTCCTCACATTAGGGTTTAAGGAGAATTTCAATCTTTGGATCTCACTGTACTGCAATGCTTCAGTTGCAGTAATGCAAGTTGTAGTAAACCCTTACAGATACCCAGTTCACCTCACATCAGCTTGAGCAGCCACATTTCCTTCAACCATTAGCATGGGATTGGGCATTGTCATTTCCTCCTGGGGAGTCTGCTTTGACAAAGCAGCCATATCCTTACAAACAGTTTAAAACTTGGAGTCTAAGCTATGAGTTTCTGTCACATTTTTGCAACCGACTTCTTCCTTTCATGACTATATCTTGTACAATCTTTCATTCTGAAGAGGAATTGTGTAGAGGTTGCATCATATGCAGAAAATGAAGTGCTTGTTTATATAGGTAGTGCATAAGCAAGCACTTAGTTCATATAAGTGCTTGATTGTTATGTAAAGCCTTTTAGGAGAGTCAACACTAGTTACTTTATCATTGCTTCCTCGAAAACTGTTTAGCTATATCAGACTCAGCTGCACTCAAGTAACAGTTTGTGCAGACCTGATCCATAGCAGGGAACAGAAGAGCTGTGGGGTGAGATAAAATCCTTTGCACGTGTTATAAGACTGCAGAAGTTGTTCTGCTGGCCATGATGGACAATTCTCAAACAAACTTCATGCTCCATAGTGGACAATTCTTAGACAAATTCATGTTTAGTAGTTTCTCATGGATTAACCCACTGAGAGACAGCCTCAGAGGTATAATGTATTGAATCTTAGGTAAGCTTAATCCACCTGAGCATCAACATGATTAACACTTGTGTACAGGCTTGAAAAGACTTGAGGCCATCACAATGCTGCTTGCAGAAAACTGCAATCATAGTACACCTCAGTTGAGAGAAAAGGATTGGGTTGTGAGAGAAAAAAACCATATGCATATTAAAGCCATCACAAAGGTGAACACACAACTTGGAGAATTCACATTGTGTAACATACTGGCAGTCCTTGAGACTGTTCAACGGTTGTTGGAAAGCATTCATGTGGAACAACAGAGAGCCTCTCTATCCAGGTGCCTCATTGCAGCACCTCACAGCTAAACCAGCATAGCCATGGTCCATTTGTTGATCACGTATCTTGAAGAAGATCCACATTACCATTCCATTCTTGTCATGTTACAACCCTCACCAACATCAAATTTCAGAATTCCTGAAAGCATTCCAGCCACCCTTCAAGGTACCATGCAGACACCCAAACTCATGTTGAATTGTCACAAGCTGCATGAAGCCAATGTATAGAACATCTACCATTTCATGAAATTTTAAAACCTATTTCTAGGCCACTCTTAGAAGCTAATGAATTTTCTCTCATGGTATTACAATTCTAGAATCCAGAAAGGAAAAATGCTGTTCAGACTACCTCAGATTGTAAAAGCATTCAAAGAGTTTTCCTGGTGTATTCAGAGGGCACCTTATGACTATGAATATCCCCCCTAGAGAAGAGGAGAGATATTACACCCACTCCTTTTGGAGGGATGGCGGTATCTTATGCCTACCTATAATGGGGAATCTAGGCCCCTTATTTTGGGAACACCCCCCACCCTAGGGATTTACCCTACACTTCAAGCTCATCACCCCTATCTAATAGAGGGTTAAAGAGCTAGGAAGCAACTAGCAACCTTACTTATGCATTGTGTTTGCCACCTTTTGTTTTGAAATGGCTTTGGATTGTAAGATTGTTGTTATCTGAACACAACAAAAGTACAAGAAATTTGAGAATTTGATCTTACTGTGCCTAATATAACTATTCCCATCATATTGAACTCTTTTACTTTAGGGCTTGAGGGTTGACTCTAGTGGTGAACTTTAGTGCTATCAATTGAGGTAGATTGAGAAGGTATGATGGAGATAGATGTGCACTTTTGGGTCTTTCGAAGATGATTGATCTAGAAACTAAAAGTTCTAAGAAAACTTGAAACTCGTTTTCATTACTAAAAGCGTGAGAGGTTTACATCCACTTGTTACACTAAATTGGTAGATCGATCATCTTCAGGTACCAACCTGATATTAACCTTCTAGATGGGTCCAATAACTAGACACTATTGGGTGAAAGGACACATACCTACCCTAAGGGTGGAGCCCAATAGCAGATACCACCTACCTTAACCCTAGAGGTGGTTTGTCTCAGGTCAGGGTTTCTTTTTCCATTTTTGTGATGTAACTGAATTGGTGATCATCTGTAACGCAGTTTAGCCAAATATGACAGGATATGACAGTAAAAATGTTTAAGCAATCCTTTTTGGCTACCTGCTGGAATCCACTAGAGAAATCTGGCAATTCCTCAAAAAAAATTGTTGAAATCTGGAGACTAGTAAACCCAAAAAAAACGCATATTTAAAGGCATTTTGCAAAAAAAAGAAAAGCCAACTGGCTAAATTTAGCCAGGAAAAAAAAAACGCTGGGTCACCTTTGTAATCGTGTTCAGTTAACACTAACTGACTGGCTGAATAGCTGGTTAGTGTGCACTAAACACTAACTGAATGGTTAGTGTGACAGTTAGCGCGACACTCACTCCATGCCCGCTGCTGCAGCTTCTCTCTCTTCTGTCTCCGTTGCTGTTGCCTTCGTTTCCATGGAAGCGTTTCTCGCGTCCTCGTCGAACGTTTCTCTGCTGCATTGCCTCTGCCGTGTTCCGCTCATTTGCATAGCTTTGCAGCTGGCGTCTATTCGTCTATTCCTGTAGGAGCTTCGTCTGGCTCCTTCTTTCTGAATTGTTGTAGCGGATTCCATGTTTTTGTCTCAGCTGTGTAAGAGTAGGGTTTCGTTGCGATGTCCAGGATTTGTGCTGGAAGTTTGTTCGTCCGTTTCTCGACTCTCGACAAGCAGCTCTGGAGTCATCAACAAAAAGGTAGTGATCGAGGAAAAGCTGGAAGAGGCGTTGACCCCGACGGAGCTGGAAGTGGAGGATGTCTCATACCAACATGCAGGTCACTCGGGCGTGGAGAGGGGAGCTACTGAAACACACTTCAATGTCAAGGTGGTGTCTGAGAGCTTCGAAGGAAGTAGTTTAGTGAAGCGGCATCGGCTTGTGTATGAAGTCCTCAAGGATGAGCTTCAAACTGGCGGTGTACATGCTCTCTCCCTTATCACCAAAACGCCTCGGGAGGTTTCTGCAGGCAAGAGCTAAGTATTTTCAATCTTCAATAGCATAAAATCCTTCTCATTTTGCATTTGTAGGCAATTGGGAGAACGAATTCTGTAATGAGAGGCATTCTTCAGTGATCCTTTGGCATGCTCTTTTTGCTAGTCACAACTCTTTCCATCTCTGCAGGTGTTTTTGTCAGGAATATAAAGCAAAAAGAGCTACAATCTCTAGGCTAAAACTAGGGTTTAAAGAGAGCTTTTGAGATCTCTTGCAGCATTGATGGTTGCTCTTTATTAGACAATAATCATTGTGACAAGTGCAATGTGAAACTGGGCCATTGATGGTCACTGTATATTGAACATTGTACTTCGATGTATTTGGTTGTGATTACAAACTCTCATGCACATTCCTTTGTCTGCTACAATTTGTACAATTGCCCCTTCTTGCAAAACCTTGTAGGCAAGTAAGAAATGACCAGGTAGACAATGTAAGAAGTGAGGCAACATGCTTGTAATTCAAGCTAGGTATGAATGCAAATGCTTTTTGGCAGCAACTGAGATGTATGAGTATGTTTGTCCACTGTGTGCCTAGCATAGTAGAGGACGTTTTCAATAACACAGCTGTATATTCTCAGCTAGGGCTTAAACCAGAGAAACATGGAGTGAAGAATTCATCTTTGTGACATATATCTTTCAGAGTTTTTTTAATTAGCCTATTGAGCAGCAGTGAGGAACCACTTTAGGAAGAATGTGATTGGTGAGCAATGTATATCCTAGGAGACCCATTTTGAAATTATGCTGTGTTCTCTGTCTGCTTGGTCTTATGTTAAACACGAAAGCTCTGTCATAGTTTTGTTTGAGCATGTAGCGAGAATTTGTGTACCCGACCTGGGTCATGGAAAAGATGGGTATGTAGTTGCTGTTGTGAACAATTTAGGGAACAAATTGTCCAGCAGTATGTTACAAGTGAAGACACATAGTTGTGTAATTTAGGGCCACATCATGTGGTATGCAACTGCCTCTGATTTATGTCTGAAATAATTTAGGATTTTGGTTGTATTGTATGACTTATCCTTTATACTTTAGAACATATTTAGTCCTGCTTGATTCATGCATTGGGTGCTATAATCTGCTTGTCTTTAGTTTACATTTCTGTTGTGAGCAAGCAAGATTGAGGGTACTTAGAAGGAACCAAAGGACACCCAAATTTTGTTGTCCTCAATTCTTTTCAGATTAGAACATTGACTTGTATATGAAGTTTGCAATTATTGCTATATTTTGCTCATCTGCAATAATGGTTCATCCACCACCTGGTTGAAAAATTCTTGGTTGGGCCTACTATTTTCATTTTCTCACACCAATCCAGAAATACAAGAATGCATAAAAAGGCAGGCATAAAGTCTGTGGATCCCATTCAGAGAAGGTTGTGCACACTGCATTCACCTCTTGCATAACAAGATATTCAACTACATGTTGAAAGGAGAGGACCTGCCTGTTGTTGAACAGAGCTGTTTCTATCCACCGTGCCACCCTTGTCACCTGAATAAATCTAAAATGGTAAAGACCTTAAAACCTTAATGGTACATAATGACCCTATATGACACAGCAAACAACATGTGCTCTCCACAAAATCATTCCTCAGATTGTTCATGGTCAAAACTTGAAACCTAATTGTCATTCTTTGCGCATAATCCAAGAATGCTGGTTGAACACATTTTTCAATGGCTCACTATCAACCCCTAATTTACACCCTGCTGATTACCAAAACTTTCCACCTGCATGAGATCCTTAGGATCATGCTAGCAGAGCCCCCCCAGATCAACACCATTATCTCCTTGTCTGGATTAGGGGACAGCTAATTTTTAGAAAAACTTACAAGTTGGATAACTTTTCAATGGGAGGGCAGTCATTCAGGAAGCCCTGCAAGTTACTAATGCCTTCAACTGAGAAGCTCCTCCGAACTCTTGGCCTCCATGCAGCTAGCCGGGGAGGGGGCTCTGTTTTGAAGCACACAGTAACTACTGTGAGATTGTCACAAGAACGGCGTTTCAAAGCTTCAGCAACCAGCTCCCTGGAGCAATGCTCTGGGTCATTGTGCAGCTGCAATTCCTTTCTTGCAAAATCCACTGCATTTTGGCTGGTAAAAACATCCCACAAACCATCACATCCAATGACCAGGAACTCATCTTCCTCAGTCAGCACCACATGTTGTATCTCTGGCTCTGCACTCAAAGGACCTTCTACACCCTGCCCCTTTAGGCCTGTCATATGCCAGTCACCAATGGCCCGGGCAACTGCTAGCTGGCCATTCAGATAGCCATCATCAACATAACCTCCCAGCTTCTCAATGCGAAGCTTTTCCTTCAAGCATCCTGGTTTGTGGTCTCTGGACATCTCCACTGCCTTCCCCCTTCGGCACAATACTGCCCGACAGTCACCAGCATTTGCTACAATCAAGTTCCTGTACAATTGCAAATAATAATTAGGCCACAATCTCATGTAAGCTACCCACTACCTCTCCTCATAGATCCATGGTGACAATGGTTGTGTTCTAGCTCTGTAAGGCACTGGATCCCATCAAAACTTTAAGTTAAGCATCCTAGGCTGACAATACTACTGGGGTGGGTTACCTCCCAATATACCAGAGCTGGACATCTCTACTGTTTTGATTGCACTGACATTGCTATTAGAACCTGGAATTCTGTAAACTTTAAACCCAGATGAAATCCCCCTCTTTGGTAAATCCAACTGGAATAATCAAATGTTGATGTCCTCCATGGTCCCACATTCATTTTTCCTACAAAGAGCTCTCTGAGATTGGGCTTGGGTGAGCCTGATCTTGAAGATCAGGTGATTCAAGTGCTAAACATCTCCTGTGACACTTAAGTGGATACATAGGAACAATCAGCAAAACAAACCTTCCAGAAAGGAGTGCAGTGAGTGCAGTGGTTCCAGAGGAGAGACCATGATCCACAGAGCATGCATTAGCAAATGCATCATCCAAGCGCAAAAATGCACTTTTCACAGCATCTTCAATGGCTGTTGGAAAGGCAATGTCGTCAAGTATGTATTGAAGTACATTCTCCTTGACATAAAATGCTGCATCCTTGCCACCATGACCATCAAAAACCTGTCATTAAATCCCAATTTCATGTGGTCAGAACTCAGAACCTACGTTCAATTGTGTTTGAGTGCACTCCAGATGTCTGGAACACTTCCAAGCACAGTGGCTGGCATCTGGACAGTCAGAACACAACAGAGCTCAAAAGCCTAGAAACAAATCAATGTCTCAGTTCCTAAAACAATGAATTGCCCATCTGACAGATGGAACAGAAGTGACAACAGATTGTTGCTGTTTAAACGCATATACTGAACATATTCACCACAAAAACCCAAAACGTTTTCACCGAACAATGTCCAAAGTACTGAAGTCGAACCAGCCAGGAAAACAGCACTGACCCCATAGAAAGCACCGGAAGCTTCACCACCACCTCGAGAGCCCAGATATGTTTCCAGGTCATCAATGCGAACATGTGTGTCTTCCATCACTCTGCGAAGACCTGTGTCTGACCACACTCCAGACCGGTAAACAGGCTGAAACTCCATCTGAACACCTTCCTGGACCATGACAGAAGTATCCTTTCCTTCATCTACAATCTGGACACATTCATTCCATAGAAGTTTGCTGGTATCAGGCATACCGTGAAAGAAAAGCCTTGGCGTTTACAAAAAGAGATGTCCAAAGGCCCTGTCTCTCAATACAATCACAGAAGAAAACAGTGGATGTGAAGAAATATACCGAGTCGGAAGCCAGTGCCACTTCACAAATTAATGCACGGGTTATACAACCCCTGATGGAAACTGTGGTAGGGGCAGACATGGAAGCAGGCCGTGGCCGAGGCGGGCGGCCACCGTTATGTACGTCGACCATGTCTTTCTCTGTCACACAAGAGTTTTCGTTATCCGCCACAGGGCCATTCTCCCTCAGGTTGCCGCCTTCGGCCGAAGGCAGGAGCTTGTAAACTCCATCTAATGCGCTTATAGGCTGCGCATTTTCTGTGGCCGCTGCCATACTTGCGGCTTCTTCTTATGAGCATATAGTTTGATAGCGTCGTCCCTGCAAGATTGCACGCGTGCGACCAATCAATCAAGAAACAAAATTTCCCTCTGCTCCTCTTGATCTCTTCCTCCCCCTAACTGCCCTCCCAACCGTTCCCCGGAAAGAAAGAAAAACTCAGAACTCCCGCTTCAACAAAAGCTGCTTTACCTATGATACTACTCAGCCTCAACACAATTAAAAAAACCTCACGACTGCTGCACGCCTATCTCATCTCCTTCTTACAGTCTACCAAACGAATCAGATCACTCTCAGGACCTCTTCCAGCACATTCCTCTCCCAGCACATACATAAAAACTTGGCAACACAGCCGCACCTGGATGAATATCGACAGATCAACGCGGACAAAGATTGAGGAAAAAAAAGGCCAACGAATCGATCGCCAATTCGCGTCCTAACCTTGGTGGCACTATTACTATGTCTCCCTCGCTCCAATGACAACCATTTGCGGCATCCTTTAGCGAGACTTCCCCTTAGTTCTCCCCCCCCGCCTCCCAAACATGCAACGCGGCGACCTATTCCACTCAATCTCCAAGCACGGGACGTTATCGCGTAAGCAGCCTGCGTGCAACAAAGCGCTCGTGTGCGCCTCTTTCTTCCTCAAGCAAAGACGATCGAGAAGCAAAGAACACAGGCACAGAGAGAGCGAGAGAGAGAGAGACAGAGCGCGCAAGGGAAGTCCAGAGCGTGTGTATTCGGCCGGGTATTATACGCTTACTATACTTATACGGTTTTCTTATAGGACGGAAACCGCCATCAGCTACGAAACCAAGAGCCAATCTCCAGCGTCCGTTGCTAACTGGTCTCATCCGACGGCAAGTAAGCCAAAAACTAGGTTTACGCTTCTATACCTTGAAGCGTCAGATGATGTACATGTACGGTCCGGATGTGTTCACAAGGACACCGATTCGACGACGGAAATGTGCGTTCTGAAGAAAGGAAGGGGGGGGGGGGTAAGCACGTAAGCACGTCAGGCAGTCTCGTTGTCTCCTGTAGCGCACACAGCGGAGTTTACTTACCGCGATTGCATCGGAAGAAATGCAAAGAATTGCCTTGCTTTTCGGGAACTGTCTGTTGTCAGCTACGCCTTCTCATCACACTTTTTTTTCTTTTTCATATGAGATTTACGGCCAAGGGATGTAGGCCTAGTTGATTTTTAAATGAAGAGAAATAGTAGCTCAATATGTGAGTGACTCTGCAAGAAAAAAATCTCACATCTAAGTTCAGTTATTTACTTTTTTTTTCGAATCCGACCCTTAAAACTAGAAGTGGGACTGCAAATAGGTGAGAACTACAACTAGCAAACCATCTGGACCAGTCATCATGATTGAGCAATCAGAAATCGGAAGCAGTAGTGGGATCAAATTTATTATAGTCTTCTCAGCAAGTGTTAGGCTTTACAGTGGCTTTTCCCAGCATCAGAAAACAATGCAAAAATGTTTGGCCAAGATCATTTTGCTTTCCAATAGGTACTCCTTCTGTTAGCCTCTTGGGTCAGAATCCCGATAGAGTATGGTTGGGTTTTGAGATACTGAATCGTGATAGATGCTTTCATGTCCACAAGCAATCTCTTTTTGTCTTCTTCTTCTGTACAACTATTTCTTGTTTCTTGTGATGCGTGATCATCGATCGTCGTCTAGGTTGCTTTTTTCTTTGCACTTTCTTCATCTTGACTTCACATGGTGTCCACACTCCACACGCTTCACTTTCCATCTGGTGAATATAAAAACTATAACCCTCAACAAAGTACGTACCTAACTAACTAACTACCAGACTTCTACTGAAAACTGTGCCCCATCATGGAACGTCGTCTATGACTTGATATCATTTTGAAAACTGCTTTGACTCGAACTCTTTCTTTTGTCAGCCGCGATGCTATCCTTATCTGTCGGTCCATTTTCTGTCTTCTGATGATGGATGGGTTTCTTTCCTTTATGTAGCATGTCAGTTTCTCTTTTGAGGTCACAAGTCTATTGTGGTGATGGCACCCTTTTTCATCATCTGGGTTTTGGCCAGTGTTTGTTTCTTTTTTTTTTTTTTTTGTTTTTGGGTGGTGATTTTTCTTTAAAAAAAAAAAATAAAAAATTCTGAGAAATAATATTCTATTAAAAAATCTATTTTATTTTGATAAAATAACCAAAAATTTAATTT
>Ga0116229_10000414_pt1 | contig 55772 bp, 38 predicted proteins | sample S1TSphgellanicum_3_FD_87313 | JGI IMG/M metagenome (GOLD analysis project Ga0116229, IMG submission 87313) | Host-associated microbial communities from peat moss isolated from Minnesota, USA - S1T2_Fc - Sphagnum magellanicum MG | ecosystem: Host-associated > Plants > Peat moss > Unclassified...
GAACTAATGAAATGATTGCCAATTTTTTTTAATTTGATGGTATGGATACATAAAGGAAATGCATATAGAGAGTGGAAAGAGATATTCACATGTACAGATTAAGAAGCTTAGAAAATCAAAAAGACCATCTGAAATAAGAGTCATGTGCAACTTGTCACAACCACCATTGCATGTAAGCTAATTCCATATGGGAAAAAGCACATTTCACATATGATCAGCATTGAGAAAAAAATAGCAACCTCCTTTACAATGATTTGTGAGCCTGACTTGGATCTCATTGGTGAAAGCAAAGAATGTTTTGCCAATGTGGAAGAAGGAGGAGAAGGTCATGCTAGGCATGATCCTAATGTTTCCTGCACTCCCTTCATTGACAAATAGTTTCTTCATTCTTTGTTGAACAAGCCCATTTCTAATTCAGAGATCACACAAATTCTTCTTCTTGCTCCCCCATCCATTATACATGAGGAGATGGAGTGACATTCATTCATCTCATCACCCATGCACTCTATATTGTCATTGCCATTAGGAGGTCTTTTGTCTACTAAGTTCTTCCTAATACACAAATTTTCACAAGTGCAGCCATGTTGTGACATGTAAGTGGGTTTGTTGATGAGTTGAACTTCTGTTGCAAAGCTGCATAGTTTTACCATCTACAGTGCACTTGATGGGTATTTCAAGTTTTTGAACTCCACAACACTTGCAAGCTGGTGGTCATGCTGACCCGCAGAGGGCTACTTAAATTAATAACTGGATGCACATTCCTCACAACAATAAAATGGGTTCAAAGTCTCAAGAGGACATTTTTGTGTTTGGGAATAGTTTTTAAGGGTTTTTGATGTATGAGTGTGTGATGGTGCAGGTTGGGAGCAACAACAATAGAGGAAATTTGATATGGTGTTGGAAAGCTCAAGGATAGGTTCATAATTTTCTTTGATTTTTTGTTTTACAATTTTTGAAGTGAACAGAGCCAGCTTCAACCTTTTTACTCTAAAATTTGCACGAAAGAAGGCTTATATATATATATACACACATAATAACATGACCTGCAAGAAAACCCAAAACAAAAACTTGTAAGGACAAAGGATGCAAAGAAAACTGCTAGGTTTCCTCTTGGGATATCATGTTCTTTGTTGTTCCCTTGTAGAGAATGTGTTCGAATTCTGTAAAATTCAGACTGGAATTCTACTGCAAGGTGCAACCCAGAAAAAATCAGAGTGTTGTGCAGAATAGAAGTCAGGAATGCAAATAGAAACATGCTCCAACATGAAGGAAGTTTGGAAAGATGTTCAAAACACTAGGATTTTAATACTTTGGATGACTTGTTTGTCTAGTTCTCGATCATTATGGCTGGGTTGGCTATTGTGTATGAATCTATGGAGGACATCTAGTGGTCATGCAAAGTTACAATGAGTTTTAGAATGGGCATGAACCTTAAGCTTACACTTTATTCACACAGGATACATGAAAATTGCAAGGAATGACTTTATTGGCCATGCATGCATCAAGCTTTTCATGGCCAAGCATTTAATGGTTTGTTCAAATCCCTTTCAATGTCCTCTAAAATGCCCCATTTTGAGTTTGAATAGCACATGAACATAGTGTTGAATTGTTAGGTATGGAAATATTATCCAATCAAAAGTGTTTTGAAGTTGGACGAAAAATGCCTCCAATAAATAATGTTGTGAAAGGAGAACTCAAGGGACAATTTGGAGACATTGTAAAAAGGCCAATCTCAATTCTAAAATATCATTGTCAATTTCAATGCCCAAGAGGAAGAATTCACAAATTCCATATGGAAGAGGAAAATTTGAACAATCCTAATTTGTCATATGCTAGTAGGTTGGTGCCCAACACTATCAACCTTGTAAAAGTCACCCAAAGAAGCAGCTCATCATGCAACAACTCTGCAATTTTTATGGCAGATTTCAATCTTCAACTAAAAACTTTCAATACTGGATCTAGAATTTCTCATGTAGGTGCATGCACTTCTATGGGATATGCCCATTCGTCATATGCACACATCGTATTCCAGATGTCACTTGCACATTGGATCAAGTTTGAGCCCAAATCCTACACTGATGCTTAGTTCCTTCTCTATGGGCAGAGCTAATAATAAATGTACATAAGCAAGAGTAAATCTCACCCACAACATGAGAATCCATGGTGATAATGCCTAAATGCTAAAGAGGTTGAAAGCCCCAAATTTATTTCTGTCTTGGTAATGAGGTGAATCATATCAACATACCAATTTCTACCTAAGGCATCATGGCCAAACCTGAGAAGTCCTTATATAATATATTTTGTGCAAGAAAAAAAGGTGCTGCCATCTAAAGAATTTGTCATGTAGACCAAGAAGGTGGCTATTCCCCATGATTGTCCATATCACATGCATTGTCAACTTTGCTACCATTGTACCAAATAATGATCCACTTGACCATCTAGATGTCACAGGTGGCATGGTGCACAATTAAACACATATTCTTTCCATATTTGACCATTTTAACTCTCAAAGAACAAAATCCAAAATGGTAATTTATGTCCTTAACACACAAAATCACACTTTGTTCAAAATTAATGTAATTGGTGTTGTTTGATATAAACACACAAAGTTTCAAAGTTTGGGTGGATATCCACCTCCACAAAGGATGACATATGATGTGGTTTAGTGTTGTGTGATGGTTAGATTCCACATCACCATGGCAATGAGTCCATTAAACAAGGCAAAATGTTGTTCAAAAGACTAAAGCCAAGTGTTGGGGTCATCAAGCTTAACCATTATGATCACATTCTTGTTATAGATATTGAGAATTGACGTTCACACCCAAAAAGTAGAAATGAAGAAAGAGCAATAAAAGGGACATTTAGTTGTTAAATTAGTGTGCCATCACTAATGAAGGCAATTATATATCTTAACCACTTATGTGCCTTATGTGTAACCCATATTTATGTGAATTTTCTTCATTATTTTACCATTCTTCAAGCCAAGTCATTATATTATGCATGATCATGAAAAGTGGTTCAATGGTATTCACATAATTTTAGAGAACTTCAAAAAGAAGGTGCCTTGATCTATGAAAACCTATACACTTAACATCTTATCCACAAATGAATAAGCTACCATTTCACTCCTTTTATCTTTGAATGGAACAAATAACAAAACATGTTTTGTTTAACATGCGGGCCTTGCATGTTGAAACAAATGCACATCATTGAAAAACTTAGAGAATTCAAGACAATACAAAATGAGGAACATGATTTGATAGTTTGAATGTAAAGTATATAGGTTTACGATATGTCCAATAAACATGTGTTGATTTAGAATAACATTGTTCTATTGGTGCATTTGTCCATACATGGTCAATTTGTGTGTTACAAACAAGTGTAATTTTGGTAAATGTGATATTGAAGTGATATTTTTTCATAAAGTCTTGTAATGATTTTAATTGAATTGTTGTGCTTAACATGTTTATATTGAAATCACTAATTATTGTTGTTGGACAATTTAAAAACACATTTAATAAAATTTCATTCAATATTGAAAGAAATGATAATGTTTACATTGTAAAAGTTTATAGATGGCAAATATAAAAAATGTTTCACAAATGTTTTTGTTAAAATATGCAAGAATGAATTCTGCACAAAATTGTTGCCTATTGCTTATTTCTCACAATAACATAGTTTTATCATAAAATATCATTATTCCATGACCATTGTGATAAGATAAAAAATGAACTTTGTTGTAAGGCATTGTACATTTCATTATTCACATAAATATTTCATATTTTTGTTTCATTAAAACAAAGAATATGTGATGAGCTAGTAAGTTTGGATCTACTAATATATCTTTAAAATGTAAATTCAAAGCATGAGTATTAAGTGATTGAAGGACTATAAATTTTACACAATACATTGTTAAATGAATAATTGTTATTTTGTATTGCACATTTGTTCAAAGATGATCCATTTCTTCTTCAACAATGGGATCTGCTTGAATTTTTTTGCTTGATAATGGAGACAATAAATACAAATGTTTTTTTTCAACAAATTCTTGACAATGTTGTGTATATTAAACCAAGTTTTGTAACACCTATTGGATCAAATGCTAAACAATTGAAAGTTAGACATTATGCTCAATATATTGTACATGTAATAGCTAGTTGTACAAGGAATTGATTGTTGTGATCATTTGTAATGGATTATCACTTATTTGTATTTCAATTTTTCTTGAAATTGGTGTCCAATTTTTGTGATAGGAAACATTTCATATATATGTGTATTTTTTCTATTCTTGTATTACATCCAACACACAAGTTTAAACATGTATCCATATTAATGATTTTGATAATTCTTTAAATAACTTTGAAATGTTTTATTTGCACCATTAACAAGTCCATTTGATGTTATGTAATTACCTACACATAATCCTACCAACATGTTTCATTTAAGTGATATGTTTGTGTGAAGACCAACTATATGAGTTGGATTTGTTGATAATTTGAAATGAGGAAGACATGTATTAGAATGTATGTCTTGTGCAACAAATGTAAATGTATCACCAAATGTGTTTTCAAAAACATATTTTTTATGAGCAAAGTCTTTGCATTTGTGTAAAACAAATGTGGTAATGTATTATCTTTTGGTGGAATTCTTAAGCATGATTGATTGATAAAAATCTTCTCTTGAAATGTTTGTGTTGTTCAAAATTTATTCAAAATATTAATTGCATATCATTTTGTTGCATAATTTGTTGTAATTCATAAAATTTAACATTTTCATGCCAAAACTTTGTTCCAAGAATATTAAAGCCATCATCTTTAGATTTGAAAACCCACAAATCTCATACAAGATGTGTTTGATCAAAATTGCCCATTAAGACCACCCATGAATTGATTATGAATTTATTTTATTACTTATAATCTACAATTGATGAAAGTTAGCATTTTACTTCCAACTAATGGAATTTCGTATATGATTAATAAACAAAGTTCATCTTATGTTTTTATTAAAGCGTCACATTTTTAACTATTTAAAAATTTTAATTCATTTAATTTTTTGTTCAATGGAAATGCATGACTAGAATGTATTGTAGTTCCATTGATATTAAATGTTCCTTTTATAATATATGCAAGTTTCATTATTTGAGGTTTAAGGGATAGTCATTGGTAGTTTGTGCAATATAATATCAAAGCATATTTTGAATAATACACATAAATGCAAACAAAATCCTTGTACTTGCACCTCCTATTAAAAAATTATGTAGAGGTTATATTGGATTTTTAAAGTTTACATATAATATGCCATTAACAATTATTCATTTTTTATTATTTAATTGTTTTGATTGAAAAGAAAAATCATCATATGATGTTCAATCATCTATATGTTGACAAATTTCATACATCAATTGATTACTTTTCTTGCTTTTATTTGTTCATTGGGTATTTTTTCATATGATAAATCACATTGTTTGGTTTGTTCAAATTAGTATAAATGGTATTTTTTTGGATTATTCACATTTGTGATTATTTCTGATGTGAAAATATTGTCCCATCCATTTGTTTCATGAATTTTTGTGTTTTTTAAAATAATTGATTGCAAATTCTTCGTGCTTATTATTATTTTTGAAATTTTTTACGGATTATTTTTGAATCTTTTCAATTTTTTTCTTTTTTTCCATCTAAGCATCTTTTCAAAAAAATTATTTATTTTTTAAAAGATATTTCATATCTACGAAATGGTTTGAATAAATAATTATTATCTATAATTGTTTTTGGATATTATGAATATAAATGAGACCCAATGGATTTTTTTTCTACTTTGTCATTTAAATATTTTTTACATATCATACTCAACCACAAATTTTAATAGAAAAAAATTTTAATTTATCAACTATTGATTTGTAACAAATTTATGTTGAATCTAGAGGTAAATTATTGATTTTTTTGGTGATAATAAGAATACAAATGCTCTATCATGTTTTTCATAAGTGTTTATAAATAGGAATGATATTGTTGAATGATAAAATGGAATTGATAATGTTATGTATATAGCTTATGTGTAAACATTTGTTGAGTATTAAAAATCCATTTCCAATTTTTTAAATTCATTTAGATGCTTCAATTTTCTTTGTTTTACATTTTAAAATATTGATTGCATTTGTTGTGTAACAAATTTATCCATCTTTGTTAAATAAAAAGTACAATATGTAGAAGTGGTGTATGGATCCAATATAAATTGTGCATTTGTGTTTGTTTCCCATAAAGGCCATTTTATTCTACCTAAAACATTTTTTCATATATTGCTTAGTTTACATTCCATAAATAGTGTTGGTTTGCGTATGTAGATTGCAAGGCTAAAATATAAATATCTTCATCAAATTGCAAGTTTAATAAAAACTTATCAAATTATGTAATATCTTCATTTAACCCCATTTCCACTATTTTATTATAAACTTCAATTGCAATTTCATGTAAATCCAATGTACAATTGTGTTCTTCTGAAAGGCATAATTTCTTTTTTGATTTCATTGGAGGTTTTTTGTAATGAAACTAGGAAATAATTTGGTGGGTTTTTCACATGTTAATTCTTGTTGATGAATTTGTATATTATGTAGTTTTTTTTAAAGGACTGTTTGATTAGTTGTTAAATATTTATCAACAAAAATTTATTCGATGAATTACCAAATTGAAAGGCATTTTTTCCCATAACAATCCATGATCATAAGTTAAGCCACTAGCTTGAAATTTAGTTTTTAAGAAAATCTCTAACTTGACCAAATAAAATATTGGGGTTTCAATTTTTTTTTAAAAACTATCCATTCAATGTTCATAATAACTAGTGTGGCCTATGCCATTGATCCAAGTGTGAACTCATTATAATGTAGGGTGGACACAACATATGACATTATTTTACAAGGTATATTTATATCCCATTCGAAGATTTTTCCAACAACACCAAAGGCACATTACAATTCCTTCTACTTGAATTGAATGGTAGACATTCAAGTGTTACCACGTCCTCAACTGATTTTTCCTTCCAAAACCTGGTTTTTTGGAATTTATTTGAATTTTGAGTAGTAGAAATCTCTTAAAAATCAATATATCCACCATTCAAAATCCAAATCTTACCAAATAAATTCCATTAAATCTTGCTGATCAAGATGTTGAAGGTAGAATTTTACTTAAAACTTTTTATTGGTTTTTTTATTACCAAAACTGGTTACTGAATTTTCCTTACTGAAAAAACATTAGTAGCAAAATTGGTTTACTATTGGATTAGACTACATAATTTTAGGACCGATTTTTTTGGGATAGGGTTAATTATTAGTTTCATTGTTTTCTTGTTTTCCTTCTTGAAGGTACTTAAGGCTCTATACCTTTGAGAAATGGACAAGGGGATTGAATAGTTTTTGGAGCAAATTAATTTTTTTCTATCATACTTTTGTACATAAAAATTCTATGAGTTGTTTTTTCTTCGTATGTTGTGAGCATTATGTCTTTTGTATGCAAGGTTTTCTTCCTTGTATTTGCTTTAGGTTTGTTTCTATAGAAATTTTATGAGGTTGTCTTACTAAATTTTGACAAGACTTGTGTTTAAGCTTTTTGCTTATTTAAGGAAAGTAAAAAAGTTTTATCTTCTACTCCCTTATTTTATTCCTTTCAAAACCCAATAGTTCATTGGTGGCCCTAACACAAGATCTCTCCAACAACACCAAAGGCACATTCCAATTCCTTTGAAATTTTCAACTACAATTTAATTTAATTTTCAATGAAAAAATCATTCAATATTCAAGAACTTTTGCATTGCAAGTTCAAACATCATGGAACCAAGCCCATGCACACTTGCTTGTTGAGATCTTTCCAAAGACACCAAGAATACAATCTAAAGCATCTCGATTTGGTGGATCTCATAACTGCAAAATAAACTACCTTCCTTCATATATAGATGTACACATGTAATTGGATCATTTTTACCAATTTTTAATTTTTTTAAATATAGTTTTTTTTTGAATTATTTCTAAGTTAATCTAAAACAAGAGTGTGAGATGGAAACAAGAGGTTTTTTAGTGTCAAGTCAAAGGCCTTGTATTTTAAACCATTCCAAAGCATGTTGTCACAAAAATTCAATTTAAGTAAAAAATAACATGGAGAAGGCTCACATTAGTAAAGGTGAATGAAGCATTTGCAAATCAATTCCAAGACCTCTTCATCAACTTCCTACTTAGGTCATCATTCTTTCAATGGAGTTAAACAAGTTGAAAGCATACAAAAACAAATTAATGCAATCTTTTTTACAATGGTTCCTACATCTTCAGAAATGGGGTCAAAAAATTCACATTTTCTTTCTTACAATGTGCAAAGGGAATTAAGATTATAAAAAGGTCTCAAAATTATAAACCACCACAACATAATTAAAAAATTCGAATGGAAAAATCTATTACCAAACAAAGGTGAATTAAAAAATTTCCTCCATATACACTAAGGTAGCCTAGGTCTTTATGAAGGATTGGATCTAAAAAATTCCTTAACACCTCAGGGCTTATTTCATAGGGGGGAAATTTACAATCTTTTTAAAAGGGCACATTACAACTTTTAACTAAGGCATGAATTTTTTTTGACCCTAGCAAATCTTTTTTCACATTTATCCTAATTTGGGTTAAAAACAAATAGCCATAAAAGAGTACATGAAGTCTCATGATTCATGTGTCCTTTCAAAATGACACCTTTGTCTCAATTGTTATATACATCCCAAATGCCATTTGGAATTTCACAAAGAATTGCTATTTGTGGACTATTCAAAACAAATGCAAAAATGTTTCTTAATCACATAAAAACTATAAACTTGGAAAATGACCTTAATGTTGAGAAGGCTAAAAAGTGAACACTCCCAATTTTGACCCTTCCAAGCATGAAACTCATCTAACATGGTATGGCTTGTCAACACCACAACAATTGTTGAAGAAACATTTTCCATTAGTAACTTATTCATGCTTGCATTACTATGAACTACATTTAGAATCATCCAAATTAGGAAGGGTTGCATGCTTGTAATGTGTGTCTAGAAGGATCATTTCACCTTTAATGGTGTTCAAGTTTGTGTTTTCTATCCATCATTAAATCACATCAATAAACTCTTGCGGTGGAGGATCTTTTGATGGATTTAGTTTTATTTTTGACTTGTAGAACTTCTCATTGAACTCATTGTTTAGAAGAGCAAAAAAGGCGTCCTCATATTTATTCTTTATTTTTGTTTCACGCTAATTATTCATTGACTATGACATAGAATTTATTGATGTGGGTGTAGACGAAGGACCATAATTTTGTGATGGATTTTTTGGTACTTATGTAATCCCAACAAAATTCTGACACCAATTTTAAATTTGGTGCTTTGACAAAGTTTGTTTATTGATCCCACAAAATGATGTTCTAATTCAAGCTTACATTCTACAAGTGACACTAAATGAGATTCCTGAAGTCCTAGTTAAATGTTGATTTTCCAATTGTTGTGGGCTTTGATGTGGGATAAGATTTTGAAAAAGTTTAATTTTATTATCTTCAACATGAAACTATTTTACAAAATCAAACTTTAACATACTTTTTTTTTCAAAATTCATTCAAATGCTACAAATGAAAACATGATCTTGAAACTTATTCAATAATAATAATAATAATTTATAATTATGCAATATGAAAGGTTCAAAAAACAACTTAAAATAACATGTTATGAATAAAAGGATATCTACAAATCTTTTTTGTGTAAATTCATCTACAATATTCATAAATGGGATTGAATTCAATGTGAATTCAAAAGTCCTTTCATTCAATCTTTAACAAAGATATTTATATTGAGTAAAATATATGTTCAATTTTTGAAAAATTGTAGGTTCTGTTTTCCTTGATACGATTTTGTATAATTTTTTAAAAAAAACTTTTGTGATGTTATTCGAATTGTTATCACCCATAAATACTTTTACCCATATTTCCTTTTAGGAGAGTTATGAAGTTGCAAAATTGTTTAAATCCTTCAATATTACTTTGAAAATATCAATTTTAAATTTGATAAAAATTTGATTTTTTGGAAAAAAACTATTGTTTATGTTTCCCCCCTTTAACTTGGCAAAAATTGGTCACTAAAATAAATTTTAATTAAATAATTAATATAACCATTTTTTTCAACATCATATTTCTTTAACAACAATAGTTATAAACTAATAAAAATGATTAATTACAAAACTTTGAAAAATATTCACAACATATTATTTATAATAATGTAACAATACATTTTACTTTTGTAGAAATAAAAGTAACATAATTTGGAGATATTTTTGAATTTAAATAGTTGAATTACCCTCCCCTACCCTTTAGTCAACAATATTTTTTGTTTTATTTTTGGTGACAAATTTTTGCAAGTTGATGGTTCTTTCTAGGGGAAAATTAGAAAATAATGAAATTTCAAAGAATTTTTTTGAAGGGGGTCATTCCTTTATATATATATGTGAGTAAAAAATAAGGTGTTATATATTAGTTATTGGGTAAAAGGTACTATTTATTCAAATATATATTTATAATTTATATAGATTATGTGATAATTAATAATTAAAACATATAATTAATATATGTTGGTTTAAATATGTGTATAAATTAAGTAATAATCAGGTGAAAAAAAGAAGATTAAACAATCATATAATACACTCCAAAAATGTTTTGTTTGATGCACATGGTTTAGAACTCCAACACTTAGTGATCCTCTATGAGAATAATGCAAGTTCAATGAATTTTGTTAAAACTTTGAGATCACAAATTTGAAAGAACAAAAAGATTATTCATAATGATTAATAATTTCAATGTTAAAACCATAAATAATTCCAACATCAAACTTACATCAAAACACACACACACACAAGTTAAAATTTTATAATAGGTTCTAGGACTTGTAGCCAAAATATAAAAGGATTTTAACAACCTAATATCTCCATAGATTGTTTATAGCCAAAACATAATTAAATCATTTTACCAATGAACATCATTTGAACCCAACACCACAAAATTGAAAATAATAATTATAATAATACATTGATGTCATTATTATGAGATTACCATTTTTAATGTTTAATTTTGTTTTAAATAATTGAAAATTTTCATCTCTAAATAGTTAGACATAAACTTGTAACAAAACCAACCTAAAAAAATCTTAAATCATGGTAACAATAAAAATAATAACATATCCAAACAACTTTTTAAAAACAAATCTAACTAAGATTTATATTTTTCATACATCAAGAGATAAAAATGGAAAAATAATTTAAGAATTTTTTTTTTTACAGTTTGTTATTGTGGCATCATAAACATTTGTAATAAAAAACTTGTCCAATGATGAACAAACTAGGGAAAAAACATAATTTTAAATTTGTGTAAATGTACAAGTTTGAACATTAAATTTTTTAAATATAAAGGTCTACATAGACTTTGGATATATGAACATTTTGACTTAATCTTTAATTCAAATATTAATGTGAAGCATAAAAAATATTTATACATTCATTTAAAAAATTTATGGCGAGTGCAAAATGCAATTATATAATAATGGATTTAACACATTCAAAATGAATGATTCAATTCATGTGCAAATGTTGATAGTTCAAAAGATGCGAGGTCTTTACAAGTTATTGCATGTGTTTTATTAAATTATGATAAGTGTAAAATGCAACCTATGAGCAATGGTTTCAACATGGTACAAATGTACAATTCAACTCATGTACCATGTTAATAGTTGAAGAGATGTCAAAAAATCATTAACCTTTATAGTGCAATGTGTAAAGAAAGTTAAATGCTACCTTAATTTTCGCATCAATAATTTTAAATTGTTAAAAAATAAAATAAAGTGAATTCTTGTGTAAGTGAAAGGTGTAATTTATGAGTAACATTTCTACTTATTATCAAACCTTGAGTCAACTAATGTTACATGTTAATAGTTGAAAAGTTGTTAAAAAAATGACAAAACAATATTACCACTTTTGCAAGGAGTTTAGGGTTGAGATATTTTCCATGTCAAATTTTTTTCCATTATTATAAAATTCAACATTTAGGAAAAAATATAGTGCTAGTGAACAAAGCAATCATTGTTTTCACTATGGAAATTATGCACAAATAATTAGGAAACAATTTCACTTGCTATTTGTGCACGATGATAATAAGTCAAATAATGGTCAATTTGGACAAGTAGTTACAATGGGTGGTAGTGGAAAAACTCAAGATTTCTTCTTGTATATGGTCAAATTTTAACCATTCAAAAGTCCCTAATTATTAAATGGTTAAGGCTTTCAAATAAAAGATTCTTCATGTGAATGTATCATTTTGTATTACATCATATATTGAATCCCAATAACAAATTTGGAATGTGAATCAACATTATTTTTTCCATTTTATGACGGTCTAATTAAATGACCAGTCCATATTTTTCAATTTCAAAAGTCCATTACTACTAACAAATGAGTTTATTATCAATAAATAATCACAATTTTTTTTTCATAATGAAATTGTTAGTTTAGATCCAAGTCCCAATTAGTAAATGTAAGGATATATTAATCACCATATGCATTTGAATAAAGGGTACCCAGAAAAAGAAAAACATCGTTTTGTCACAATAGTGAAACACTTGATTGTGCATTTACCCAAAGTTTCTTTGGTTTGGGAATTTAACCAATATTGAAGATAAATGATTTTTGTTGCATTCATTAAGTATTGGTTTGGGAACCAGGATTAAGTTTAGTAATCAAGGGCATAATTGCATGTGAACACTGAATTTTGATAACTTCAAATGTGGATGTCCAATCATCCCCCATGGTTTGGCTACATGCCCTAATGAGAGGGCACTTCTAAAATAGTTGGTCCTACTTGCCCATGAAATTAAAAAATCACATATTGGATGTTGGTCGAAGGATTAGTCCACCAACTAGTTAGTAGGTGACCATTGGAACATGCATAAATGTCCAAAAATGCCTTGAAAAGGTCCTTTCAATATTTCTTTTCCAATTTTGAGTACATGCTATACAATTCAACATAACACAATCTTAATAGTAGTCATAAAATCACATACATAAGTTTCTTGACCTTGCACAAATTTAATCAACACATGGATTACCTCCAACATTAGCATTATGTAGGTCAACCCCATCATTAACTCAATGTCAAAAAGGTACACGAAGTTTGTCTTTGTTGTTGCCACAATATTTAAATCACCATTCTTCCTCACCACCAAAGTTTTGTATTTATCTACAAGAAACCCATTTGGTAAAGTATAACATGGAAATCCACCAAGTTTTGACATTGCAAAGTAGTTTTAGCCCTTTGGTTTCAAGCAACTTTATAAGAGCACACTATTGTGAATGTCGTTTATGTGAAGAAGAGAAAGAAGTGTAGGTTTTGTAAACTTTGAATGTCGTTTATGTGAAGAGGAGAAAGAAATGTAGGTTTTCTGTAACAACCTTTCAAGCTTAGCAACCAAGGGTTAATAAAAAAAAGTTTGCATAACTAGGTTAGTCCGATGTGCCATGTAATGTATTGGAATAAAAAAAGGGGTAGATTTGGACTTGAGCTAAATAGCAACACCAATTTGTAAGCTCATGAACACCACAACCCCATTTAAACCAAAACAAATAAACTTGTTGTTAATATGATCCACTATCAAGCCCCATACTCCATCAAAGATTTAAGAATTAAGGTAGTGAGGTTATCAACAATGCCTCCGCCAACCACTCTCTCAAGGTTTAGCAACAAAAGCATCTTCTTAAACCCATCAACAACATACACATGTATGTTATAGCAAGACTAATAATTGATCATCATAACCTCATTGCAACTGATAGTTTAAGTACCTAGCTTTTTACACTTGAGCTCTTGTCAAATGGATGACAATGCCATGCAAGGTTTCAACTAGTTATTAGCCAATCAACTCACACCAATGCTTGCACATCGAGTTCTTGACCTTCGAGAAGGTAAAAAAATGTTTCATGTTTTCAAAATCTGTGAAGGGTTGACCTAATTTCAAAAGTCAAAAAAGGGACTGCAAATTAAATGAACATTATTTAGAACAACACTTCCAACACACACCATCTCAGCAATAAAATTTCGACCTTTGCTAGCCCACAAGCATTTGTTCTTTGCATGTTAACTATCCATCAACATGAAATATTGGCCCATAGCACATCCAAGGCGTGCAACCTTGCATTTTGGTCATCCTACATGTTTTTGCAAACTATCAAATTTAGGTACCATGAGCTTTTCCCTTCCATCAATCTCATTATAAATCTTGCAACACACCATGTTAAGCTTCCCATCACATCCCATAACTATTTTAGCCCAAGGAAGTTTTGAAGCCCACATTTCCTAAAAAAATTGATTCAATTCCCATTCCCTTTTCTTATGTTTTTTTTGTGGTTCTAGCTATGGTTTTAACTCTAGGTCTAGAAATGGAATATCAAGATCAAGCAATCAACATCAATAGCATTAGGAGAGGAAGATGGTGATAAAGAAAAAGAAGGTAAGCTTTGAGACAATGAACCTATGGCATCTACGGAAATAGGAACCTTAGCATTAAAAAACAACTTGAACCCGAAGCCCACCATTGGTTGTAATAGGCTTATCATGAAGACTTGAATGTAATCCTCAAATTGTAATTAAAACCTTAAACCTTAAATTTCTCTTGTTAAAAAAAACCTCATGAACTTTCTTGAATTTCCAACACAAAGATGCAAAACACAAGAGACAAACACCGAATTCTTGAAACATGAACAAAAAACTTGGAAATGTGGGAGCACGAAGAATAATTCTAAAATATGTGATTTTTTACTTCGTGGGCAAGAAGTACTAGGAGGACCATTTCAAGGTGTTCTTGCACGTAGCTACAACTATTTGAAAGTTGACACCATGAAAGAAAGATCTTCACACCATTTTTTGCCAACCATAAAGTGTGTGTTCTTTTACACACCCAAACCATAATTCAAGCTTAATAATATGCTTGGTACAACCAAAGAGATGGTGATCCTTTGTATTATGGTGCATTATGAAACAAGATGATCTTCAACAACAAAATATGAACTACTAGTGACTTTTAACAATTTAATGGATAATATGTAGATGATTAAAAGGGATGGGAAATAAACATGATGTTGATAGAAACTAACATAAGGTATGGAAAGGTGGCTATTTGATTTTAGAAAGTGGAGAAGAAATGGTGATGGAGGTGGATGAGAGGTGGCTAGTTGTAAACATCAACACATGACAAAATGAATGCCAACTATTTTCAACGATATGGGTTTGACCCCTCTATGATTCCTTCCTTTTGTGCAATCATAATGGCGAGTAGCCCTAGATTCAACAATGTCATAATATGGTGAATTGGATGGTCAAAGGTTCTCAAATTTTACAAGTGGGTGTTAAATGGCCTTGTGTGGGATCACCACTTGGCAAAATTTCGCCAAAAAAAACGATTGATAAGAACATTCCCCAATTATTTGGATTGTTTCAAAAAATGTGTTTAGTATGATCAAGCAACTTAAACCTCTAACCTTTTTTGTAGCATTCACTATAGGTATTAATAATTGACTAATATTAATATAAACATTAAATAAATTATATAATTGAAAATTGAAGGAATTCCTTAAAAGATGTGTAGTATAATTCATCATGTATATATGATCCTCAGCCCAATGCCACAACATCAATAATTATTTGGATAAAATTTATAGCATGAAACAAAAATTACTATCAATATGTCATGTGGATATTTGGCCAAAAGTCCTATAAAGAAAATGTTCATTCTTGTTAGCAAATTTTGACAAGCATGTTTTCATAATAATCCTGACATTTTTTTTAATAAACATTGTGACACATTGATAATACATTGTTTGTACATGATATGCCTCCCAAAAGTATATTTAATAAATTATTTAATGTCATTTTCTTGGTGTCATTTCACAATTCTTATAAGGAAGATAATTATTTGCTAAATATTTTTTTCCCTTACTTAAAACCTTTTCATCATTCCAAATTTGGTGTTCCCAAGAAAACAATCCCTTTGGTAGTATTGAAGTAATAGTTGTTGCAAACCTCAATACAAAATGCTATTTGAACTTTGCACTAATAGGTCACATGATGCATGATATTGTAAAAATGAAAACTTGAAAGAAAATAGGATCAAATTTATTTTTTATTTTTGATTGCATTATTTAATTTCTTTATTATTCTTCTTTTTAAATTTGGAGCATTGAAATATGCGACTTCTCCTTTTTCAAAGATCATTAGAGTCAATAAATAAAAAGTGATTATTCCAAATGTTGGATCCTTCTATCTTTAATGCTTACACTTTCAACATCCTTTTGACTTGATGGCCATTATATTGAACTTCATACTTATTTTTTCCTATTACCACTAGGTGTTTCTTTTCATATTTTTTGTCCTCTATAAATAAAACCACATAGTGGCTACCATATGTTTTCTTTCCATAATTTCATCCATATATAATCAAAACCACATGGTGGCCACCAAATGTTTTCTCTTTGTATTTTCAACCCTTTACATTGGAAAACCACATGGTGCCCACTGTGTGATATTTGATATGTTTTGAATCCAATGGACCATCAATGTGATTAATTTTACTTGATTTTACTTATGGATGTTCAGAACAAATATTATAGATAATCCTCTCATGTTCTAAATGCAACTACAATTTCTATGTGGGGTTGCCTTAATAATTCCTGGGTTTAATAATTTTCTTACCTCCATCTCCACCAACTAGAGGTCCATTGAAATGTCTTTATTCATGTTCTACCACCCCCAATAAAATGTTGATCCTTAATGTGAATAATGTCATACATCACTTTCCACAAAATATTGTTTTGCAAGGGATTTGTCACAAGAGGGGGGGCAATATTGACATCAACAAAGTGAAAACAAGAGCTAGAGTGCAACATTTTCTTTCTTGAACATTCAAAAAAATGTATGTCCAAAATGTTTAACCCTTTTGCTTTATTTTTCACACAATAGTCCACCCAACTAACCCTAGTTATGATAATGTGGTTTTAACCACATCATAAGAAGTTCTTGAGGATCAATTTTCATTTGCAAATTTGTCATGCAATATTATATTAGTGCCCAATATTATGAAAATTAACCAAATCACACACATGAAAACATGCACACAAATCAAGAAAACTCACATATGTCATGTAAAAATTCAAATTCAAAGCACAACAAAACACGAACATGTTTCTCTTATGTGTTTTAGAATTTCAAATATGAGACTTTAAAAAGCCACACCACATGGGGATAAATACCCCCAAACACGAAAAAACTAAAACCATGTTCACATTGAATTAGTATTTAACAAAAAATTATGAATTATAGAAAAATATTGTCTTGTAAAAAATATTTTATAGCTAGATTAATGTTCAACATTATCAAAGCTAACAAAATCACACATATGAAAAACATGTTCAAAAATCACCACCCATGGTTGGGGTAAAGGTCATTTTACATTACATAGCCATATCTATGATCAAATAAAACATTATGTGATAAGGTAATCCATGAAAGGAATTTGGTTCTAAACATTATGGGATCAATAGGCTAGGTGCAATGTGATCCTTATCATTAGTTGCCTAACTTAATCCCTTATGTTCAGCCAAATTACAACCTCCTTTAAATCATCTAGTATTTAAATTAAAAACACATTTTTGTCTTGATACTAAAGCCTAACACAAAGTAACAAAGCATGTCTATTTGTTGCATCATATAGACATCCAATCTATTGTTGGAACCTCCATAAGTGGTGGTGTAAGATAGCCCATATGCCACCTTTTGGATCAATGGTCATAAACTGACATGGTTGATACACCTTGTAATTTTCCATATAACATGCATTGCAAACATGTTGGGATTATGGCCAATGATGAAACCACTTGAACATTCACACATGGAAAGTGACATGGTGCACAATTACACAAATGACCTTTTCATACTTGACCATTTCAATTTTCCTACAACAAAACCCCATAAGGTAAAATGTTCTTCACTTGTAAAATGACACAATTGACTATCACAACCACTTTAATAGGTGTAATTTATTGCAAATAAATATAATCTTTAGGTTCAAACCTCCAAACCTTGGGCTGATGCCTTCATCCATAAATGGCAACATACCATAATGTATCTCGTTGTTGTGTGATGGTCAAGTTCTCCTTGCCATAGGCATGACTATTTTGAACAATGCTACACATTGCTTGCAAGTTTGAATTCACATAATAAGATCATCCAAATTAATCACATGGGCCAAATCCCTATGAATGGATTCTAGTAGTTATGATTCACACCCAAAATGTTAAAAACAAGGTGCTTGCTTGTTGGATTGATATCCCATGACCGACCATGGCAATTGTATGTCCCAATCACATGTATGCCCCTTTTATAATTCATATTCTCATAAACTTTTCTTCACCATTTGTAACATGTTTTCAACCAAGCCATTGACTTCAAGGTGATCACAAAAAATAATTTATGATTAATCAAAGTTTGTTCACACAACTTTTGAAATTCTCCTTGGAATTTCATGCCCTAATCCAAAAGCATTTTTAATAAAACACCAAATCTACTTAAGATTCAATTCAAAAACACATAAGTGGCCCTTCATTACTTTTGTCTTGGAGTGGTGCCAACTCAATCCACTTGGGAAAATGTTTAATCATAACCAACACATATGATAAATAATTAGGCTTGATGGACTAGCAAAATCAAAACTCCATCAATACCCAAGCCCCATAATTAATAGAGGTTGTGAATGAAAGGTAGGTGCATTGCATAATGCAAACCCAATCACACACCATGCATTGTGAAACAAATTGTTCAACTTCCAATTGCATGCCTCTCCACCAATATTGGCCTTAAAGCAAGTTTAGTTGTATTTCACAATGTCCCAACTCCTAGTGGGCATGCTTCGCATGCTTTCTTGTAACTTTCAATGTGGTACCACTCATACACACCCATCTAGCCATATCCTAAGAAGGTGTTGTCCTTCCCAATGAAAGACCCAATCATTTTCCTTGGATGTCAATCCCACACGCAACTCCCATGTTTGTACATTAGTCAACATTATGGCAAAACTATATCTTTTTTGCTAGTAATAAACTTCACTTCGGACATGTTATTATCACAACTAAAGATAATCATGATGATGTGGCAAAAAACATATTAAAAATAAATAAACATACATGGTAGGTTATTGAGTTTGCATAGGTAGGGCACAATGTTTTTGGATTATTAGCTAGGTTGAAATTAGGTATGTGAGTAGGTAAGCCACGTGGTAAAATTGTTGGTGTCCATGTGTACCAATTAATGTTGAAAATATAATGATAATTATTTATATAATTTATTTTTTTTCAAAAACTGACAACTAACACATAATTCATCTTAATCATGTCAAACGAATATTCAATAATCATATTAATCAAAATAGTCTTAACATACACAACATGTGGCAATGGGCACGTCATATAATACATTTGTCACTTTAATCAAGTTAGACATGCTAGCATGTTAAAAAAAACTTCTTGGTCAATTTTTAAAAAAAATGACTTGATTATTTTGACTAAAGCCAAATTAGTCCATTGTGCATTATGATTGAAATTTCAATAAAAAAAACCAATGCAAAAGACATGTTTTGTGATAATGTAGTGTCATCAAGTTCCACCTTTGAATACCCCAAAGTGTCTAAAAAATTCCCTTGAGCTTGACATGATACATGTTGGCAACCATTTTGCTAAAATGCAAAAGACTGAAATAACATGCCACTCATGCATCATTTCCAAATTTGTTCCCTCATGCCAATATGTTCTAATAATATCCAAGTCACTGGAACTTGGCTTCCTATTCAACCCATCTACATCCTTGTTGATTGTCATAGCCCGATGTTTAACATCAAAATTGTTTTCTTGAAGACTGAAATCCCATTTTTCCAACTTCCCCACAAACCAATTAGAGTCCAGTACCCATTTCAATGGTTGGTCATTAGTCGCCAATATCACAAACTTCATGGGTCACAAATTGGCAATAATGGTCATGCAAAATTTGTTTTCTCCTAGGTTCATATTGTTTAAATATGAATGTTATGTATTATCTAGACATGAAAGTTGTGGACATGACTTTTGTGTCCTAACACATGAATATACATACAACATTTGTGTTGAAATATGACATTTATGTTTAAACAATATGCATGACATTCATGTTTAAACAAAATGAATAAACAAATGACATCCATGTCTATGTAATATGAAACTATGAAAAACAAATTTCACATGACAATTATTGCCAAATGAAATGTATGATGAAGGTGAATGGATTACCAAACAAATAGCATTGAAATGTGCCCACAACATGAATGACTTGTAAACATTCCCTTTCATATGAATTATATTTGACCCTTGCTTGGTTATTGGACTAACTTACATTATTTGCCTTTAATTAAATGACATTGGTTGGACTTGAAACCTTGGAATTCACATCCACCTTAGCTTTTGGATTCCCAAACATCTTGGGTAAATCATGTGGCCCAAATACTCCAATTATGACAGGAAGAACCTACATTTTCCTAAGTGTAGTTTCAAACCACATGCACCAATTGTTCCAACACATCCTACAAATGATGACCATGTTCCTCCATGGAAATCTAGATCGTAGATCTAAAGTGTTAAATACCTTGGCTTGGCCAATATAACCAAAAGTCTCCTTTGGCAATGGCATGACATACTTATCAAATTGTGTCCATTTGTTAATAGGTTTTTAGAAAGTTCCACCAACCTTACCTCCAACTTTTGTTCAAGTTTTAACCAAAACTCATTCCATGTCATTCAACCTATAAAGTTGTTAGGAAAAAAGGGTATCAATATCCAAGATGATGTGTATGTCTTGCCCCTTGAGTTTGCCTAACTCCTTGAAGCTAAAAACAAAATAATGAACATAGTTTTGCAACAACCATCACATCTTGTGTGCCTCCCCTCCTATTACTATTGGACCAATATTTTTTAGTTACCATGTGTCCATAATTACATGTGCCAACTTAGGCTTGGATGGTGACTCATCCTTAATGCCCAAGGTTGAGAACACACCTTACAATTGTTGTGAGTATGATATGGGAGCATTCACACTTGAAGCCCCCATTCCACATGTGCATTTGATGCCCCAATGGACCTTTCAACTTCTTCAAATAAGTCCAAAAATGCATTTGACTTGTATTCTTTCCATTCTAAACATTGAACCTTCATGGCATATCACCTTTTCCCTTTGTGTAAAACTCCAAAGTTGTCATGGATGTTTAGCCCATTTAAAATCACCATATGTGATCAAAATATCTTGTGAACCCCTTACATGAATGTGCATGTCCTAGGATAAGATGCACGAGGTGAGGAAGATGAAAAATGCAGGGTGGGTGGGTGTAGTAATCAACATTGTTTGATCAATTTTAGGTTAATAATTTAGGTGAAATAGTTCAAGTACATGACTGGACCAAAGACCCAATATTTGATTGTTGTCCTTTGCCTATAAACAAAAACAACAACAATGACTAAAAGCTAGGCCTTGGTGTTAGGGTTTAATGGCTTGTTTAAGCTTTTCGAAATTGACTAATTGCAAGGCCCAAGGTTTTCACCTTGCTATCAAACTACAAACAAGGAAGGGGGTTGTGTCAATAAATGATAGAGACCTTTCTTCACACCATTTTTCAAACTTTGGGTACCCAAGCTCCTTTTTAGGTTCAACTCCCAAAGGAGTTTTTAATCAAAAACATATTCACAAACATCAAAATCACTAGGCACGCTTCTTCAACTCAAGATGTTGTCTTGTTGCATTAATATGGACCCAATTATAAACTCTTTTCCTACAACCTTTCCATTGTTACAATTAAAATTAAATCTAGCTTAACACCAAAACTAAATTAAATATTTCAAAAAACCTCATTTGCAATGTGTGAGAATCCAAGTTTGAGGCACAACAAAACATAGACCTATTTTTCTTGTGTGTTTTGGAATTTCAAAACACAAAAGAAGAGACTCCAAAACCACACCGTGGAGATAAATCCCCCAAACATGAAAAAGTTGAAACCTTATTTATACTAAATTGGGTTTTAACAACACATAAATAGCTTTGTAAAATTTTTACTTGTAATGAATACTTGACAACTTGTTTCAATAGACATTTTCCATATTGCCACGAAAAACCACAAAGTGAAACCAAATATCAAGTTGACTATAATTTGTCTATTTGCTGGCATGGTATGTCGATTAACAATTAACCTTGCCTCACACCTCTTTTGATATGAAATGATGGTGTAATTTTTTCATTGAAATAGATGACAAATGCACCCTCTTTTAAAAGAAGGCTAACCATGTCAATGGCTTCATTTGCCACCTCTAATTTCTTCATGGTGAGGAACAAAAAGTTCCATGAAAACTTCTCAAAAGCCTGTGCAAAATCCAACTTAAAATAATCTTGCTTAGATCATTTTGCCTTGTTAATTGTCGAGTGGGTTAAAAGCACATTATCAAAATATGTATCTTAGAGGCAAGAAGGTATTCTGACGAGGGATTAATTGTCATAGGCTTATGTTGTTATATAGCCTTGCATGCAATTTCTAGGTGCATTTAAATCATTGATGATGGCTTTTGATGTTTGAAGTATGATCTGAAGAACATCAAGTATCAAAATTCCTTGTGGATAAAATGTGTTTGCATTTGCATTAAGGAGTGTCAGTTTAAAGTTAGACAAGATTTTGGGGTCAAATTATCTCCTTTCTCAAAATAGTTGCAGTAGGAATTAGGGCCTAGGCATAGACTTCCAAAATCAACTATATGTTCTTTGCAGGTGGGCAATCTAATTAGAGTGTGACATGCAAATTAGTATTGGGAGGAGGGTGAAGAATAATAGTCAAGAACTAGCCCATGTTTTTTAGGATTTTGTGTTGTAGCAATCATCTAGAAAACAAATTTAGCCAAAACAAATTTGGCTACATACTAGATATGCAAATTAAAAAAAGAATCCTTTTATATTCTTGGCTACTTGCTGGAACTTGTCATTAAAATCTGACAATATGGATTTATTTTTTCTAAATCTGGTAAATTTGGATCATTTTTTTCCATGAAAAATCCTTTATATAGGTTGAAATCATATTTTTCAGGTTGAAATTTGGTGAAAATTCAGCACTAAAGAAAACATTGGAACTAGCTCCTGGACCAAAATACAGTGTAATAATCTTTAAAACTTGATGTGTAGGTAAGGCACCCCTAAGGTGCTGCATAGGTTTGAGCCCTTGTGAATGAGGGTCGAGCTTGAATGAAAGGGTGAAAACCTATGAAGCACTGCAGGGAGGCCCCTCACCCTGCATAAAACATTTTGAAAAGGAGACGTGAACCCACACTGTGCCAGCTTGGAGAGTGCATTACATTTTGTGAACCCATGGCCCACTAAATTCATGGGATTTAATCCCACTCCAAACACAAAGCGCTTTTTCCCATTTGCTTTACATATAGTGTTAGCAACTACAAATTTCAACTCCATAAAAACTTGTGCTAGGAGCTAATTAAAATATTTCAAAAAATGGCTGATATTCATGTAGTCGCTCTCCTTTTGTGCCTTTCTTTCGATCCCTCAACCCTTCTCTCAACCCCAACCCCTTTTTCAACCTATGTTATTGTTATCTGCAAAGTAATGAAATTTTATGAAACTCAAAATTAAATTCACAAGGTTCAAAAATATTTATAATTGCAGTACACACAGCAACAGCAGAGATTGAAAATATTTAGAGTTGCAGTACACACAAACAACAGTGATTGGGTGAAAGCAATCAGGAAAAAAAAAAGGAAACAAGATGAAACTCAGAATTTGGTTATAATATGTGTTTCAGTCCCAGTTTAAGCCCAGAGTACTTTTTTCACTGTTTTTTTCAAAATCTCACCCCCCTTTATAACCAAACAAGGGGTACTGGTGATGTGTGAAACCAGTACCCCCAGTTCCTTTGCCAATAACTCTATTACATACCTAGTGTTCAGAAAGGATTGGGCCTAATTGAAGACTATTTTAGCTCAGTGAGATGATGATTCTGGTACCCACATTTCACAAGTCATTATTTTCTGGAAGGAAAAACAGCTCTGGTTTGGGAGCACAAACGATTTGGGTTGTCTATTGGTGACTACTGCAGTACCTTGGCCATTTCAACACATGTCTGTCGAATAATTTATTAATTTTGAAATGTTCATTTCAAAAAATAGAATATTCTGAAATATCCACTATTTTCTTTCACAATATTTTTTGATTTGGAAGAAATAATTTTTGAAAATTTCAACATTTCTGAAAATAATATAATTGGTGTTGAATTGGCCAAGGTACTAAGGTACTGTTCCTCTGAATGACTTAGCAATCAGCACTGATATCACTGATATGGTGGCGTGCCTGTTGAAGGTTTTGGACAATGGGGGACAGAAAACACAGCTGCCTGAGACTTGGATTCGCTCACACTGTGATTGGTTTTGTTGTCCATGGAGGGTCTTAGGAATGAATAGACTAAAGAATTATGAGGATGGCAATCTGTGAAAGTGTTTGTATATTTGTGTGAGATAATACATTTAATGAATGGCTAATCCTTAAGCATGGGAAGGATCTTATTGTTTACTTGTAGGTGTAAGAAGTAGGCATAAGATCCTCCCACTCTTAAGGACTAGGTGGAAATTCCTCCTCTTTGCAGCTAGGGATATTCATGGGTGTAAGGTCGCCTCCACTCTTGGTGGAAGATCCTTCTCTTCTATTTTCTACTAGTGTCATTCTTGGGAATGAGTTGCCCCCTAAATACACATGGGAAATTCCTCCAGGTTCTTATGTGTATGTAAGCCCCACCCCCGCGGTGAATATATTCCTGAACTGAGGTGCCCAGGATGAGGGGAGTTGTTCAATCAGCTTAGGGTAACAAAGAGAATGAAGGGTCGATTGTTGAGACAGAGAGATTTTGACATCTAGTTTGTGTTAGCTTCACATCCTGTAAATTAATTCTTTTTATTTTTCTTTTTTCCTTGTACATTTTCTGGATCTGCAGTGTGTTTATTAACAAAGTTTTGCAGGATTAACACACATGAGAAGGGTCCAAATTCATTCTTTTTGTTCTTTGGCATTTGTATTAATAGCTATGGTGGGACTGCAGTTTGCTGGCCTTGCCTTGTAAGGCAGGGATATTGTGTTGAGAATCATTATAGAGTATAGTAGCTTCAAGGGATTTTACTCCCTAAAAACTAGTTTAGATAATTCATCCTAATTTGGTTGGAAAAGATTCACATCCATATTTTGACATTTTGTTTTCTCCTCAACCTCCTCGAATGTGCACCCAGCCCCAAGTGAATTTATCACCAATCCATAACCCACAAAACTAAATACGAAACTACTTTCTCCAAAAATGGTTATGGCAAACATTACATGCAAAATTCATGTAATTCTTTCAAAATGCGACAATGTGATTGAAACATTCAATACACACTTCTTCTTCTTTTCATTTGAACTTTTGCACAAATGTGAAAAATAAATATGAAAAGGGAATACCTGATCACTTTTTTTTTGGGAGAAAAAAATCATTAAATTTCCAAAAATTGAAAATCATGTTGTGACATTTCTTTATTGATTTTGCTTTGGTAAAGTTTTTAAAAATGTTTAATTGGGTTCATAGAACATGTCATCATTTGATTTGAAATCCCTTTTGGGTTCTTCATAACTAATGTGATGTTAAAAAATGAGGAAAAAAGCCATGGCAATTTTTCTTTTAATACAACATGATGATCATCAAAATAGATTTTTTTTTCCCCTAGTTATGACTAATTTATCGTACAATATTGATTGTTGATATTAAATTAATGGCAGGGCCACTATGTATAATACACCTTGTTTTGAATTGACAATTGTGCCAACTTTCCACCTGAAAAATATGATTACAACCTATACAAAGGATATTTCATGGAGAAAATGGTCCAAATTCACCAGATCTCAAAGGGAAAAAAATCAAAATCACCAGTTTTTTAATGATAAGTTCTAGTAGATAGCCAAGAATATGGAAATATTCTGTTTTTTTTCCTACTTTCGTCATATCTAATATGTAGCCAAATCTGGCTAAATCATCTTGTGGATGATTGTCACTTCAGCTATGTCACAAAATTGAAAAAAAAATCCCTTCTTGAACCTGCTCCCTTTGTTGATTCCCATTAAGCTTCTCTTGAGTAGCGAATGAGTGGGCAACTAATAAGTTCCCAAAACTTAATGATCAACTACCTGAAATCTAGACTGGCATCAAATGGGGAAAAAATACACAACAAATCTCAATCATGGAAACTGTACGATAAGCATGCAAATACGCAAAATGAGACTGATGAGAATTCAAGGTATCCAATTGACTTCTTAAATCCCCAATTTCCAATTACAATAATATCCTTGCAAAAAGGTCCACTGAAACCACTGAAATGAGCTAGTGCACCAGGCCTTCAAAAGGGCCCCAGGAAAAAAGGAAAAAAAGTCTTACAGTCTTACATATAGACTTTTTATTACCATAGTCTGCAAAATGTGGATACCTACCTCCATCAAGGCCACAGTGAACCAGCACCCACCAGCGCACCATCCACTGGATGCCCGTTACTCAGTTGTGGATGAATCTCAACTGAGTTAAAATGTGGTTTCGCCTTGTTAACCAATTCTGTAGGAAATAGGGCTCATACATAGGTAGGTAGGTAGAAAAATAGGTAACTATGAAATAAGTAGATAGTTCATACATATGTAAGGGCTGTTTTTATTACTTACCTACTAACAACTTGCTTGTGAGTTGTTAAAGCATATCCACTGCAAAACTGTACACAACTCCTTTATGTTAAAATAAAATAGTGTTTAATGATCACTGTCCCCACCCACAAACATAATAAAAGTCCCTTTAAACCCTCAAAGACCATTTTATGTCTTTACATCTGGACCAGTAATAGTCACTGTCCAAATCCATAGTAGAAAAATAATTTGAAGGGGATAAAATCACCGCTGCAAAATTGACATCAATACAGGAGTGCCGCAGGATTTACGCTATTGTGCTGCAAGATTTAATGAAAAGGGGTGTTTGCAGGCATGCCAAAGAGATGCTCTTAGTATGTAGGTTCAAAGAAAAAGCAACTGAGCTAACCACCATGGTTAGCTAGGGAACTGAGACCCAACAGAAAACTGTTTCATGACCACTTACCATTTATCCTTCAAGGTGCACTGGTGGGTGCTGGTTCACTGTGGCCCTCAATCAACTGCCACCTTTCATGTTACTGCAATTTGGATGTTGGGAGTGGCATGTGCATTGTAGATGTGATTTTACTTAGTAGGTGGGGAACTCCTACTGCACTACTGCATAAAGCTTATGCCTTGGCCAAAAACACACTCTTTGTCCATACATTCATGAATCAATCATACCTGACATTATAGGGTGGAAAAAAACAAAAAAGCAAACAAAGTCCATTTCTCTAAGTTATTGTTTTAACCCGGCAATACGCCATCAAAAAATGGTTCTAGACACCACCAGAGGATGTAGAAGTACACAAAGAGAGGACCTAGTTTGAGTTGCTATCAGTTCTACATACATAAGCAATGAAGTGATAGTGGGTAACCTTGCTCCACTATGAATTGCTTGCAACAAGTGAACAGTGGGAATGGGAGGTGTGTTCAGAAGGGGGAGAGAGTTGAGAGACCCTGAGCTAAACCCATTGTTCCTGTCCGACTTAAGATGGAAGATGCTTTCATTTCTTTTTTTGGATGGTGATGGAAAGTCTTTGAACAAAGAAAATAACCAAGACAGAAATTGAAGTACCTTCTGGCAGTTTTGTACCCTCAAGTGATGTTGGAATAGTGATGTAAAGAAGGTTTGGCAGGTTTGTGCAAACAACTGAATGCCTCAACTGCTGAAGTTATCTGCTTTATTAATGCGTGCGTGGGACACAAAAGCCAACTATAAAAGAAGGGTGACAAAAACATGTTCACGTTGTGGTCATCGACTTTCCACGTATGTTTCATAGTGGACATTCTTCAATGTGTAGTCTACATTGCATACTGTGAGGAGAAATGTGAACCAGATGTTAGTTCTGCTTCATTATTAGCCTAGAATCACGTGAATGAATAATATGCTCAAGGCATGTCTCAAGCCACTGAGAGCCTAGAGAGGTAGAAAAGTTATCAATCAGAGAGGGGGGAATCTGATAAAAGATGCAGTACAAGCCATGACAAAGGAGGATAGCCAGTACCTCTGAAAATATGTAATCAGTGTGTGCCAGTGTCTTTTTTTGAGACATTTTGTGATGTAGCTGAAGTTGTGTGATCATGCACAAGACAATTTAGCCAGATTCAAACTTAAGCATCCTTGTATATTTTCGGCTACCAACTGAAACTTAGTACAAATCTCAGAATCTGGTGACTAAAATCCCCAAAAAAATCTTAGTTTTCACCATTTTGTAAAGGAGATTTTCCATTTGCCAAAAATTTGCCAGAAAGAAGAAAACAGTGTACATAATATATGTATACCAGGAGTCTTGTTGCACATGAGAGGCCAAAGCAAAGAACCAATAGATTTGTGAAGCCTTTTCCCACATACTTGAGGCCCCACACCCACAATTATGGGCCTGCTCAGGAGCCTCTTTGGAACATTATTTCAGGTCATCTACACATGGCAAGCAAGAAGTGGCATCTGGGCCAGTAGTGCAGCAGAGTGGCCGCCTGCATTTTTTCCCAGGTGGCAGATTGATTCCCCATCCTAGTAAACATTGAGGATGATCCTAACTTGGAACTAATAGGTGGCACAACAGCAAAAGCAACAGCTTGAGAAGGAACTAAAGTGCTGAAGAAGGTATAATTTTGCCTTGCATTTTTGTTCCTATCTCACATTCCTCATCTTCACCTGATAGCTTTGCTTTTGAGTGAATTTGTTTTCTCTGTTTTAAGAGAAAATTTGACAGTTCTTTCTAGTTCCCAGATTAGTTTTGGGTTGCAAGATAGAGAATAGATATGTATATTCCAGTGTTGGTCTGGTATCAAGGTTTTTTTAAATATCAGTCTGGTACTGGTATATAGATTTTGGGGAAAATGAAATACCAGGTTGACACTAGTATATGAATTTTTTGAAGAATCAGGTAACAGTCCAGTATACGTAATAGAGGGATGTGAATGGGCCATAGCAATGGTATTTCTATTGCTGTACCAGCTAGTATATGCAATGAAGCACTGGTATCAATGTAAGTTTTTTATTTTTTTCAATCTTTCATCTTTCAAGGTATGACAAAACTTAATGTGACACTGAAATGTTCAAGGTCCTCATTGATAGCTGCAGATGCAAAACTTTCGTAGACATATATGCCCATTGCTACATCAGCATGTACATGTACAAATGTCTACAACTTGAGAGAAATCATGAATCAAACCGAATGTGAATTGCAACTTCCATTACACATTTCTTGAATGTAAAAAGTAAAGAGTTCAAGCACTCCATTGCATAACACATGAAGGTGCAATAAAAATACATAATGTGTTGAGCTCCTTAATCTTCACCTTGAAATGCTAAATGGAGGAATGCCCTACACAAATATGCACACCTTGTTACTCCAATCTATACAAATGTTTACAACACTTGAGAAAACACACGAATCAAAACCAATGTAAAGAATCCAACAATCCCATAATAAAGGTAGGTGCTTCAAAGATATAAATCAAGTCTACATCATGTGTCCTACCTTGACCAATGCAAGCCTCTAGTACATAGATATGTTTGTTGCTACTTGTTACTTCGATATGTATTTTGATTTGAAGCCCAAAATAGTCTTACATGAACTTAAGAACTATATCCTATAACCGTAAAAAAAATAACCATAAAAAAATGTGGTAATTAAGTCTCAAAAAGACCAATTTCTTCAAGCTCGTCCTCATAATTATCAATTAGGTCCTTTATAGCAATGAAGAAGTCCTCCATGCCCCTAGTAGCAAAAACACAACCAATCCTTGCGTCAATCAACCAGTTGTTTAAGTATTATCACCAACTTGTTAGATTTTACATTCCTATCTACAAATTGGTGAATATTTCAACAATATTGAATGTCCTTTTAGTTTTGATCTTTGACATAGGAATAATAAAAATTGCACAAACCAAGAATGCAACATTAAGAAACAATTTTTCATGTATTTTCCACCAATGTAGTAAGGATTTCACATCAATGTTATTGACAACTATGTTATAACACAATGACAACTCAATTTTCACCAAAAAAGATAATTTCCTTGGTTGAAGCTACAACTCCCTGTAAAGAATCATCAACACTAAGTGCCTCTAGGGGGACTATCAATGTGACCAAAGTTTTAGCTACTTGAAAATTGCCACAAACAAATGCACGAAGACCTATTGGTCATACTCCTTCACAACTACCCTTTCCATATTTACCTACATACTCCATTATACATTAAAGTCGTTTAAATTGAAGATCCAATTGGAAAGCACATATGTTGTGTGCATGGGTAGAACTAAATGTATGTGCAAATGCAAAAAAAGGTTAAAAAACATTGATGATTTCAAACTCCATTTTAACACACATAATTTCCAACTCATTTTCAAAATCCCCACATTAAAAATTTGGATTTAATGATGCCCAAGCTTGATAATCTACATACAATTTGCTACTAATAACATAAAAACAAAAAGGGCATATGGTAAGAACTAGTAAGTCTTTGTCTGATTCAAAATGCAATGTTTCACTACCTAACCCAAGGTTTTAGTCACTACCCTTGCAATAGCCCAAATTGAACCTAGAGGTACACAAGCTTGCAATTTGAAAGTTTTTTAATTGAAACAAAGATTTATGGCTATAACATATTCCAATGTTTTCTAAAATAATGCAACCTTGGAAGCAAACCTTGTTTTAACTAATGTTTTTAGCTTCCTTGGTTTCAAACCAGTTTCCTTGTAAGTTAGCACCCATTCATGCCTTTCCTTTCTAGATTTTTTCATCCATGTGATGATATTTTGTAGATAACTCCAAGATTCATCAAACTCACCTCCTTCATCCCAACTCCCATATTTGTTTCATTTGTGGCATATTGACATGCCTTAGACATAAAATGCCCAAAACAAGTGCCAATAAATTGTGATGCAATTTGCAATAGTGCATAAGAGGCAACAAATTTCAATGCACAACAAGAGCATTTAGGTTTGCGCCCTCATCCTTGACATAATCAATAATTTTTTTGTTAATTGGTATTTTACTAAAAAATATTTCATTTATTTTGTTAAGGCTATTCTAGATGTGTTAGGAATTTCAAATGGACCAACTATAACATAAAAAAGGCATTCTTGAAATTGATTATCAACAAAAAAGTATCAAATTCAAAATCTAAACGTCCAAAGTTCAAATGTGACAATGGTTGTTGGAAGGAAGCATAAAAAGTAGGCCAAACAAATATCCTTTGACATTGTAATCATTTATTTTTAAAATAAATGTAAGAAATTAAACTCAAGACCTCTTCAAGTATCATAATGAAACCATCATGCACTTCATTAAATTTATAGTAAGTTGCACACCAAGTTTCAAAAAAATTAGTGTAAGAGAAATATCTAATAAGTGGGTTTTAAACTAACAAGGTAAAATGTGCTAGAACTTACTTTTAAGTTACAAATTTGGCAAAATATGACCTTTATTATGCAAATTTTTAAATTATTGAATACATTTTAGTTTGCCATCAACTTGAAGTCACCAAAAACTTAAAGTCCTACTTTCATATACTTGAAACTAATTTGGGACACTTATTTGCATCTATTTGCATGTTTAAAAATATGCTTAAGTGCATATTAAGTTAATAAAACATAATATTATCATACTATAGTCAAAGAACATTCTCATATTGATCATTAAAGTAAAAACTATTTCAAATTTTTTTATATAAAATTACTTTATGGTTACTTTCACTCAAAAAAACAAAGATGGCATATTAGCTTACTTTAGCATGATTGCACCTTGTCGCACATTGTGCAATGGAGGAGAGCACATATAGCTCCATTGTTTTAACTATCATTATTGGAATATGTTAATGGAAAGTTGTTTATCTTAATCCATCACATTGTCACATTACAAGGGGCCACAACCATGATTTTTCCACAACCAACATTGGCATGTACCCCTCAGCAATGAATAGGACTAGGCCTTTGATGAATTACTACTCATTAAGGTCATTTGGTTTGTAAGGGTTTTAATTAGAAAAAACTTGATAATAGTTTTAGGTGTCATTGTTTTTTTTTTCCTTTTTGCCTCCCACCTATAGCAACCCTTTCAACAAGCCTTTGTTTTTTTGTGCCAAACTAAAATGTTAACATGTTCATTAATAACATTTTTTTAATGCTAATGATGCCTTGTGCAAGAATGTAGTAAACAATACCCTTCTGAAATGTTGTTGTGGTATTACTACAAATGTTTGACCAAATGAATGGCAAATCACACATTTCGTCACTTGATGGGTTTGGGCCATAATGATTGATAGTGGATCATTAAACACAAAGAACACACGTGCATGTGAAGTTTGGCTATGCAATAATGCAGATAAAAAACAACAATAAAATTCAAAGCAATTTAGTCCAATATGCCTTTTGAATTGCTAGAACCTACTCCAACTACTTTTTTACACACCCTACTATTTAACAAAATTCATGTGGAATGTCACAATGAAACCAACATGGTTGTGAATGTCAACAAGGATAAAAATGACCCAAAAACATCATTAACCTCAAATACCAAATTGGTTTGGTAATGATACCAATGTCGATACCTATATAATATATATGGCCTTATATATTACATTAATATTGGTGTATTCTTCCTCCCTTCCCCAAATGAAATTGAAGGTGAAAAATAAGGTATTTTCCTAAGGCCCATCTTGCATATGAATCAATAACATAATGCTACGAGGTTATGAGTTTGCCATCCATAGTGCTTGCAACTAAACTAACTATAAGGTAAAACATTGATTAAAAACTTTTCATGTATCTGGAAGACACATTATCAAATGAACTTTTTCTTGCATGAAAAGGGTGGGCATTTCATTTTTTTAACACCTTGCCTCTTTTTATTCTTTTTTGTTGTGATACCTACCAAGTACCACAATAAAATAATAATTTTCTACTAGTGATTTATATTGGGTAATGACTTGCTCCTCGTGTGTTGCCCTCTTCATAACAATCATCATACAAAGCCATCCAACTCAATTTGAAACACAATGTTCATTATGTCAAGTAAAACATTTGGTGAGTGCATTTGAAGCACACCTTTTATCTATGAAGATGTCAACGGATCTCACACATATTCCTTAAGTGTGGTAAGGAAATCCCAAGGGCAAGGGCATTATTGAAATAAGGGCATGTGAGATGAGAGTTGAGGAAAAGCCCTATTTTTGTAACGCTCTCGCCCATGGACTTTATGCTATGTAAAATTTGATGCAACCTTTAGAATGAGGTTTACATGTTTAGTAAAGCTTGGCATGAAAATAGAATGGGGAAAAGGAATAATTGTGAACTATAACATGCCCTTATGCTACAAATTTTGATTAGGTTTTCTAATTAGTGACATGCACCTAAACCTGCATCACTTTATTGATGGGCTGGAACTCGACCATTCCATTGTACATAATAGAGTTTTAGTAAAGTTGTCCCTTTAAAATTGGCAACTCTAGTTACTACGAGTGGGCAGATTTTGCACCAAAATTAGGCTCCATCAGTCCCTCCCAACAAATGGACTTGGATTTTACTTATGTGGATTCCCTAGGTTATGAAACCTTCCTCAAATTTTTGTCCCCATCAAATTATATTCTTGCCACAAAACCCAAGCCAATGGATTTGTTGTACTATACATTAGTACCTTGCTAGCTTCCACACTAGTTATATTATTTGTACAAATATTGAAAATTTCAAAAAGTACTTTTTTTCGAAGAACTCAAATTTTGTGAAGGAAAATGAAAAATATTTTGAAATATTTTATTTTTCTACATGTAATCTTCAAAATAAATCAGTTTATTCAACATACATGTTTTGAAGCTGCCCCTGTACCACTATGGTATTTGATAAGCTATTATTGACCTTCCAAAGCTGATTGGCCTTCAAAGGTTTACTGTCAATCTACCCAATAAAAGTGGGGAACTGCCAGGTCTGCAGGTTACATTATAGAATCCCAATCTCTCTCCATGGAAAGAGAATATCGACGGTGTCTTATAAAGAGGACCCAAAAACCCTAAAAAAAACCCTAACAAACCAAAAAGAAAAACAAAAGAAATTCAGAAGTGAAGGTTGTTAGTTGTTATATATTACCCACCCATAGCAAAAAAATAATGTTTGTAGTACACCAAACTGCACTCATCATCAACACATTTACCTTCATCAGACTAGGTTGTTGCTCAAGCCTTCTTCCTCATGCTCCTGGAGCTTCCCATCATAATCATCATCAACATCATCATCAGGAATGGCCTTGGTGGAGTTCTGGTTCCCCATGTGATTTCTTTGAGATCCACTTTGAACTAGTACCATTCCAGACTGCTTTTCATGCAACAGAAGGAAATTTCAAGGTTACTTTAGTCAAAGGTGAGGTTCAGTAATGCACCTACCGCTGTGCAAAAGTCTTGAGCCCCTCTTCCTGCAATCTCCACACAAAAAGAATTTGTAATGTTTGTTGGTGTTGTGTTGGTATCATTACACATGCGATTCACAATTGGAATTCACTTTCCACACTGGCTGTTCCTCCATGTGCTGCCCTGCAACTTATTGCTCAAGTGACAACCTAAGAGTATGGAACTTTTTGGGGGTAATTACCCATACAGGGAAGCATAGAGAACCATAAGTTAGAAGTATAACTACACAACAAGAGAATGGTATCATATATGTAGTGCAAGTTAAACATTATAGCAGTTTGTGTGTAAGCTCTTTTCACAAATAAACCATCAACAAAATCACACCTTTGCAGCAAAACCACATGGCTCTGTATATCCTCAGCATGGTCACAGTGAACCAGCACCCGCCAGTGCACCATGAAGGATGGATGGTAATTGGTAAGGAAACAGTTTTCTGTTGGGTTCCAGTTCTGTAACTAACCATGGTGGTTAGCTCAGTTGGTAGGTTGTTAGTATGTAGGTAGTAAAAACAGCCCTTATTTATGTATAAACCATCTACTTAGTCAGCAATTACCTATTTTCCTACCTATTGACCTATACATGAGATGGATTCCTTACAGAATTGGTTACCAAGGTGAAGTCAAATATTAACTCAGTTGAGGTTCATCCATCCACAACTGAGTAATAACAGGCATCCAGTGGATGGTGCGCTGGTGGGTGCTGGTTCACTGTGGCCCCTCAGCACCAAACACCCCCACAGAGGGCAGGCCAGTACAGTGGGCTCTACTGGTCCTATGGTGGCAGGCCAGTTTGACAGACTCTCTCGCCTATACAGTAGGAGGGCCTACTTGTACAGTAGTAGGCCCTCCTACTGTACTAGCCTGCCTCAGTCATTCCACTGGGTAATGTTTTGGTAGCAGGGTATTACACCCTCTAAATGGAGGGTGCCAGGGGAGGAGGGGAGCCCTGCTATGGCATTATCTTACACAAAAATCTCTGCTGAAAATTGTAGTGTAATTTGGGAGACCTCCCCAACGGCAGTTTCTGGCTCTTGAATATTTCTCATAGTTTCCTTGAAGGCATGTAATATGCTTAGGGTGAGTGAGATTTGTTGTAAGGTGATTTGTAACATCATTGGAATGCATCTTAGTGGGGCGAATGGGGCTACAACTAAAGGTGCCCTTGTACGTCAAGTGATTTCACTAGATTTTCAATGAATTCATTGATTACTAGTTGAAAAAATAGTGAATTCATTGGTCTAGTGAACAGGGACTAGTAATGAATTGCACCCACGTTTTGTAGTAATGGGGGAAGCCTCACTATCACTACTTTCCACCTTAGACCTTGGGCTATGCCCTTTGGGCACAAGCCACTCACAACAATGCCTACCCCCTATACTAACCCTTGCCTTGCTTTCCATGTACATATTAAAGCTTTTTCACACATCTTTAAAGGTTTGTGAAACAATTGAAATCAGTAACAAAAACCTCTATTACTTTTGGACTAGACTCATTCCAATTGGTCAACACCACCCACAAACTACCCCTCATCACTCAAATTGTTGATTATTTGAAATTTTGTAGCCAAGTGGTTGAAGGCGTGACTCTCCTTGGTCCCATGGCAACCAAGATTCCTTTGGCCCATCGGCTTTGGGCAATTTAGTCCATCTCTCACTGATTTTTGGAGCCATGAATACAAGAGCATTAATGGCATCCATGAAACTCTAGTTAGTTTTCCAAGCATTCAAGCAACCATTGTAATAGGTGAGGGTAAAGCCCAAGGGTATATGGGCTAAGGACATTGCCAAAAGAAAGGGTTTAGGCTAATGATGGAACAAAGTTTAGCCATGCATTCTAGGAATGCCTCTCATTCTAGTGTAGCCCTAAATTAAGGTTTTTTCATGATTGGAATATGATTAGTGTTCAATTTGTGGTTGTTATTGCAATTTTTCAATATGTATATGGTAATTGGTTTAACCAACTAGTAACCAATGAAGTAATATGACCTAAGGTTATTTTAGTTTTTGGTTAATAGGTCTTAAGTTAACTGGTTTGTTATAAGTACTTGTAACCAATTTGTTACAATAATTGGTTGATTAACATAACAGACGAATTTGAACTTCTAACCGGTAACTTGTTATTTTGATTTTGAAGTTATACTGGCTAGTGATTCTTTAAGTTACAAATAACACTATTAGTTGGTAGAATTAGGAGGACTTGGAAATAGAAAAGGATCTTCATCTTTTCATTTTTTGTAATTCTTAAAGAGTTTTGAATTCTGAATCATGTTTATTCTGATTTTCTTGTGAAGATTTTCCATTCTGTTTTTAGAATGCAAGCTTGAAAAATGTTATTATTGATTAATAAGAAAAAAACCCCAATGATTCTTGTGTTTTACTATTCAAATTTGGAGCAACTTGTTAATAATTCAGTAAATCAGAATTAGAAATTGAAAGAGAAAAGATAAAACTTAAAGGGACAAAAAACACCCTTAACATTTGGTGACCACAAAATGGAACGAAATTGTAAGCAAAAATGCTTATGCTTTCTGGTTTTAATAATTATTTTGTTTTAATATTTCTAGGTTTGGATTTGTATTAAGCTTTAAAAGTTTTCTAAGATTATATTTTGTGTTCATATTTTTTGTTTTTCTTTACAGATTAGTAGTTAATAATTTCTTTGGATTTGCATGTTGATTTTTTTTTGATAATTTCCTTAGCAACATGTTGATTAAAAGAAAATTTGAATTAGTGATTTATGCAAGATGTCAAGAATAGGCACAAGGCGCCTTAAAAAGGCAATTAAACTTAGAAGTGCCACAACAAACCTGTTCATGAGGCAATTCAGCCACAAGAACAAATGTGTTTTCAAGCTGAGGGAGTATAACCGGTTGAAGTTCCTAGCAATGAGCCTCAACAACTTGTTATAATAAAAATACCTTTTCATCAAATACTCGCATAGCAAGAGGAAAGAAAGGAACAACAAGTACCTTCAATTGGTTATTTTTACCACCTTAGTAGTTGTCCCAACAATGAAGGTTGAATGCATGACTGGGTGGACAAAACATTGAACTTGTTCAACATGCTAATGAAGTAACCTTTGTAGGACAAATATGGCAATTTGTGACACCCAATTACTACATTCCTAGAGCAATTGTGCCCTTTCAATCAACACTAATTGTTGGTTATTATACATTTGAACTGGTTCCCATTTTGAATCCAATCACAACAAATTCAGAATTGGAACACAACCAACTTTTAATCTAGTTGGAACAACTATGTAACTTGAAGCGAAGACCTTCACATAGATCGAGTTCTCAACAACCTATACAACTGGTGGAAACAATCGTGGCTCCTATTGTTGTTCAATAAGTACAACCACTTCATCAAATTGTTTGGTTGAGTGTACCTGTCATGGGCACCATTGAACGACCATTGGTTCAATGAAGGTTACCAATTACAACCATTCAACTCACTGTTGAAGTTGCATTAATCTATGCATATTGTCAACAAATTGGACATGAATTCAAGAATTGTCCTTTAGTGGATGATAAATTGAAAAGATTGATGAAAGAACTCAGAATTTTCTACAATCTGTAGTACTAAGCACACCAATGACACATGTTGGTGTACATGTACAACAAACCCAGATTCAACCGAGTTTGGTTACCAACTTAATATCGATTAGTCAATATTTAAGTTGGTTGCAACTTATTACACCATTAATAGCAAAGCAACCCAAAATTGTACTGTACTTGATGTGGTATAATATAGTTCCATACTTTGTACCTATGGATCCTAAAATGTTCTCAATGTACTATTCGAGAATCAAGGGACCTAATCCATTAACTTATGGGAAAAATAAAAGAGATGTAATTGGTGTTACTCAACCAAAACCAATGCCACCTATCAAACAACCGGTTTTTATCACGAGAGATGTACTTATTCAGCAAACAATGGCAACGGTGTTACCTATTAATGTACTTGTTACCAAGACTACCTATCTATGGTAATGATGTTTCATTCGAGCAACCCCATAAAGGCTAATTCATATCCACAACTAAGTGGAGAACCACATGGAGGTTCACCTAATGGAGGATCACTTGATTGAGAACCACTTGGAGGACCACCACTTAATCCACTTGTTGGATTTTATGGAGGGCAATCACCCAATCCAAGGATATTCATGCCACCATGGTATTAACTGGTTCCAACTTAATCCGAACAACTAGTAAATTGGCATATTGAAAGTTTCAATATCCCACATATGTGAAGGATATTGGTTTTGATGCTCACATTAGAGTTTTCAAGAAGGCAATCAAAGCCAATGGTGAGACTACGGAGGTAGATATCATCAACTTGTTTGGTTTTACTTTAGAAGATAACATCTTAGAATGGGGTGAGAACTTTGTACAATATCATCTTAACTGCACATTTGATGAGTTAGAACAAACATTTTGCAAGCAACTCCGAATTGTGAAGAATGACGAAAAAGTCTATATGCAATTGAAAAATCTCCAACAAGTTGGCGAACAGTTAGAAGTTTGTTATGAATGTTTATTTAAACTAGCTATATTTACAACTGAAAGCTACTTATGTTTTTTTTACTACTATTTTTAGAGCAAGTTTACAACCTTACCTTAGATTAACAACAATAGGTATGACGAAAAATACCTTGATCAAACATAAAGAAGTTGCAGTGATTTGTCAAGAAAATGGACCGGTTATAACAAATTACAATGATATGATAACTCAACCAAAATCCAAACTAATTGCACAACCTATAGTCATTTACGCAACTGTTAGGTAGCAATTAAATTGTTCAAACGGTGGAAAAACATGTCATACGAAAAAAACTTATCATAATAAGAAGAAAGCGGAATTGATAGTTTTTGTTGTATCCACTAAAGTTGTTGAACCAATGGCTGAAATGACTGCACAACCTATCAAGCCAACTAGAGTGCCAGTAAGATATCTTTACATTATCTCTTTTAGCTTTGAGCATCATGCACTTGATTGTCTTAGAAAGGTAGAAGTTCAAACCATGTTCCTAACTAAACCAACCACTACTACCACTATAATAGCAAAAAACCTAAAACCTAATAATGTACTAATCAATGTAGTTATAGTTATGATGACATGTAGCCAAGTACTAAAACAACAAGTTTTTAGAGAACGTGAATCAATGAAAGCAAAAGCAATAACGGATTGCCAAATAGAAGAACAACTGCATGATTTTTTTATTCATACTATTAAGGAGTTACAAGGAGCTGACTTAATGTCACAAGCATTCGTTGATTTAAATAGACCACTTCATTCAAATTATGCTAGTTTACTAATACTAATAAGTCAACTAGTTACAAGTAAGCAACCTATTCAATTAACTTCACAAACAATAATACCAGAAAAGACTTTGGAGGAGATTTTGAAAGACATTAATACTCAAGTTTTGGAGATTAAGTATGTTCTTAACTTGGGACAATTTTTGAAGATTGTGCTAGACATCAAACGATACATTTTTGAAACTGGTCAAATCTGTTCAACTCGTCCAACTTGAACCTGCTTATGCAATAGTAGCTATCGATCATCAGATGGTTGTGATTCAAGTCCAAGTTGGTAAGAACTTTATTGATGATGTGCTAATTGATGGGGGATCTAAAATAAACATCATTATTGAAAATTTGACGTACAATTAGGTTTGTCAAAACCTAATTTAATGCCTTATAATTTGCGTATTGCAAATCAAACCATAGCCAAACCACTTGGTTGTATTAGGGATCTAAAGATATTTGTCTAGTGGAATTCCTTAAACATTTACATTTACTGTTATCAACAATAATGTATTAGATTATAGTTACTCAATGTTATTAGGATGCCCATGGTTGAGAGATGCAAAAGTATCCCATAATTGGGGCACTAATATTGTTACCATACAAGGAACCAATACAATAAGAACCATACATGTTACTAAGAAACTTGGTGACCAAAAGTCTTAGTTTGTTATGATTTCCATTCTAGAATATCTTATGATGAAGAGGATGTGATGTTGAATATAAAGTTAGATTTCTTTTCAATAGGAACCGTAGCAGTACCGACTCATATTGAACTTGTTCCTACGACAGATTGTATACCAAATACTGTCATAACAAAAGTGATTCTAAAACAACCTATTAAATCGGTAGGTGTACTAACTATGAAATTAATTATACCACGACATTTCCCCACCTGAAACTTTCTTTCACCTAGAAGTTGGAAAGATGATTGTTGATGAAACACCTACTTGGGAATGAGTACAAGATCTAACCATAGTAGGTTGGATAGTTAGTGAGAAAGAATAATTAACCAAAGTTAATTTGGGTATTAAGGAAAATGTGCAATAGGTGAAAATGAACTTTACACTTGAACCAGTCGTCACAAATCAATCGATTAAACTTCTAAAGGAGTTCAAATATGTATTTGCTTGGACATATAAAGACCTAAAGGTTATTCCACCAGAAATTGTTCAACACCAGATTGAACTAGATACAACAGTACCACCTACTCATTAGGCAAGGTACTAATTAAATCCTAATTATGTTGCCAAATTGTCAAGCAAGATATAAACAAATTACTTGCTATTGGTTTTATCAAATCAGTTGAAGAAACAACCTAGCTATCTCCAGTAGTGATTGTTTTAAAAAAGAATGGGAAGTTGAAGATCTATGTTGATTTTAAGAAACTCAATGTAACAACAAAACAAGACCCTTACTTGTTACCTTTCACAAATGAAGTCATCAACACAGTTGTTGGACATGAAGTTTATGCCTTTTCGGACAAGATTTCAAGATATCATCATATATCAATTACACGTGAAGACTAGCACAAAATCATCTTTATGACAAACTAGGGTGCTTTGTGTGGGTTGTGATGCCATTTGGTGTCAAAAATGGATCGCCCACCTATCAGAAGGCCTAAAGCTTTTTGTGAGTACATTGATTTATTCATGAAGATTTTTCTTGATGACTTCACAATTTTCAGTGACCTATCAATTCACCTTGAGAAGTTAAATAAGTGTTTTTTTAAGTGTAGAGAGTTTGGTATTAGCCTAAACCTAGACAAGTGTGCATTCATGGTGTTTTCAATAACCATCTTAGGGTTCATAGTGTCCAAAGAAAGCAAAGTCATGGATCTTAAAAAGGTTGAAGCCTTAATAAACATGTTAGTACCTCCTACCCCCCAAGAGATCCAAGTTTTTAACAAGATGGCCCAATTTTATAAGTGTTTTATTAAAAACTTTGCTTCAATCATGTCACCTATCACTAAGTTGTTCAAAAAGTCTGAAGTCTTTGAATGGATTAAAAAATGTTAAAATGCTTGTTGTCAGTAGATATAGTTCATATGATGGACCAAACAACCCTTACAAATACATCAATTATGACCTTGTTGAGATAGTTAAGTATCTAACAACCACATTAACTATTGGTGGAACTTTTGTTTTCCACATTTTGGTCATTTTAATGTGGGCATGTTCGTGAATATTTCAAATTTTAGCATTATAATCATGAACAAATGGGAGAGTGATGATTGGGGTTTTGTGTTGAAAGTAGGAGCAATTATTCTTGTCAAGAACATTGAACCTTTTGATGTTCACCTATGTTTTGTTTCAACCCATACCAATTGAAGGTTTATTTAACAATGAAATTTGGAGGAATTGGGAACCATAGAGATGGTTGTTGTTGGGATATATGACAAATTAAAAAAAATCCTTTGTCTTCATTGTTGCAAATGGTGTTGAACTTGAAGATTCTCATGCAATTTTTTTCCCCTTTAATTTTACAAGTAGTACATCTAGCTTGTGTAAGTGTACAACACCAACAAACTAGCAATTGTTTTGATCAAGCATGTTGTTAGCATTGCATATGGTGAGCAACAATTATTAACTAATCATGTGTCCATCTTTGTGATCCTAGTGCTTGAAAATTCTAGTGTGCAAAAACTAAGTGAGATGTATGAACCAAGTATTGAAAAGCAAAGTTTTCAAACTAACTCTCAAATTAGAATTTTAATTTTTAATTTGATGCAAAAAATTTTAATTTTAAAACTTGTAACATGCTTAAGCAAAATGTTTGGTCCAAGGGTGCCATAGGTTATAAGGAGGTTGATTATTTCTTAAAGGGCATCCTACTTCGAGAATATTTATAAGAACTATCATTTGCCATCATTGAAAAATATGAATGTTGTATTCTATTGTCATGTTTGCAAATCCATGGTACAAGTTGAGAACCAAGCCCATATTACTTACAAGACATGTAGGATAACAATGAAGAATACAACATTGTTTTATGTGAACTTTGCTAATTTCCAAGCAATTTTGGGTTCTAAAATACATTTTGTTAAGTTTTAGTTTGGGGACTAAAGAACAATTAAAAACAAAGAAAAGTTTTTTTTGCATTTGTTTAAGGGTAAAAATCTTAGGGGCAAATTCTTGTTGTAAAAAAATTGGTTTTTCTATTAAAGAACACCAATTTTGAATTACACATATGTTTCTAGTTTGAGAATGTACATGTTACATGTTTTTTTTTTTTTGGTTTTATACAACTAAGTTGAGTTTTCGACACAAACTCATTTACTTTTCAAAATTGTTTGAAGTGTGCCAAACTTTATTATAAATTTGTACTGTAGTTTTAATATAAAAAGGACATATATAGGGAAATGTACAAAACATCACAATTATATTTTTCATATGCAAATATCAAAATATTAGACTTCGGAATATTGGGTATCATTGATATTTTTCTTAAAAGGAGTTGATTGGATGGGTTTGGACTTTAAATCTAAAACTTATTTTAAAACCCTAAATCTAAAATTGTAGTCTTTAAATTTGAAAATCCTAAATTTGAAACCCCAAACCCTAAATTTGAAACCTAAGACAATAAATTTGAAATCTTAAAGTTTGTTTTGGTATTGAGTTTAAAATTGTAGTCTTTAAATTTGAAAATTCTAAATTTGTAACCCCAAACCCTAAATTTGAAACCTAAGACAATAAATTTGAAATCTTAAAGTTTGTTTTGGTATTGAGTTTAAAGTTTTAAATCCTTGAAATTGTGAGTTTGGGTAATTTATCTAGAATTCAATTGTAAAACCCTGTGATTCTAAATTGTGGAGTTGTCATATTAAAGGTAAAACTTGAAATATAATAGTTTAATTTGAAATCAAAATAAAAAACATAATTAAAAACCCTAATCTAGAACATTAAGTTTGATACCTTAATTTTATACCTCTTTTTGAAATCTTAAACTCAAAACCTTGATTGTTAAACCATAATCTAAAACTTCAACTTTTATACACTAATTTGAATGTTGAACTTGCATATCTTAGATGTTATATTAAATCCTTAATGTTTTATTCTAAAGTATTATGCCATTAAAAAAAATTAATTTGAAAACTTCATGGTAACTGAAAACATTCTGGTTGGAATGTTGAATTAAACCATGTTATGTTAGAATTGAAAGACAACTATTCTAAAAGGACTTGCCAACAAATTGAATCAACTTCCATATCCAACTACCTAAGTTTGAACTTGAATGTATTACATGTTAAAAGTCACATCAAATACCTTGAATTGATTTAATAATCAGAATAATATTAATATAAATGTTCAAACTAATCCCAAAAAATGTCTTGTGATGCCAACAATTATATATTTTATCAAGAAAAATAAAATTTGCATAAAGTACCATAAAAATAAAGATAATACATCTATAAGTAAAACAATTATGAAAAAAATGGCATATGAAAAATCAAAAGACCATACAAAAACGAAAAAACGCAAAACATTTTAAAAACATTTCATTTACAATTAATGTTGAAGATCAAAAAATTATTAAGTATAAGAATGCCATATTAGAAATTGCAAAATATGGATGTTATTATTGTCAAAAATTATGTTTTGATTATCAAGTTCATTATGCATCTTAATTTATCTAAATTGCTTTTCATGTTTCCATCAAAATTACAAAACTTACAAAACATATACTCACTTATATGTCTTATGAAAAGAAAAGAAATTCAAATGGTTTGTTAGGTTTGGCATCATGAAATCATATTATTCACAATCCATTAGATATGAACTTCATTTCAATGCTGAATACAATTGAAGAATGTCTAACAGCACCACATTTTGCATTTGCATAGTTTTAAAATTAAAAGGATATAATGATATGGAGTACATGTGGAAACATTGTAAATGTTATAAAAATGTAAACCTTTTACAAAATGTGTTATTGATGTTACATTATGATTATTCTATTGTCATTTAAAAAATAAGAAGTTAGAATATAAATCAACATATATGTCAAGTTATGTTCACCTTAACATAATAATTAAAACTTTACGATAACTTTGTCAAACACCATTATATGTGGAAGCAAAAGTTTCAATAAAACAAAATTGGCAAGATTTAGTAGAACTAGCAACTACAAATGAAAATGATAATTTTGATTAATTTAATGAACTAAAAATAAAGAGTTCAAACCAATTTGAAAAACTATATGATGAAGATTATGCATCTACTCTAGTAGAAAACATTATAAATGTTGAACACATAATTGACAATGATGAAACTTCATTAACGATTGCACCTATAAAAGGTTTTCAACCTTTTGGCTTATTTCGCAATAAATATTATGAAAAAAAAACTTTTCAATAGTATTTTTAAACCATTCAAGGCCCTCAATTTCTTGTTCATATAAAAAGATTGCATGATCATAACTAACAAATGTAAATAGAAAATTTGTTTATGACATGAGTAATATATTATTTAAATCAATTAGAATATCAATAAATTTCATCTTGTATTTGTTTTTTGCATGGATTCATATTCAAACAGAAAAATTATTAAGTTGTAATTTTACAACTAATGATGTGTCAATTCACAATGTAAATTTAGATAAAATGCTAAATCCCAATCTAGTTTACAAAAAATTAGAGTGCATAAGAACCAATGTTTTTTTTTTCAAATTGTCAAGGTCATTTGGGTGGCAACATCCAAAAAACACGTGAAGGCAATATTGGATATTGAAAAACTTCAAAGTAAGTGCCATTAGCCATCATGTATTTGTGTGAAGCAAAAAAAGCTTCTTGGGCATGTGAGTTATTGAAAATGGGTGGTGATATTCAATGGTAGATTATTAGGGTTGTTGGTGATACTAGGGTTTTGGTGAGAGCTTGTGTGGCATCAACCACATTGAGAAGCAAAGGAATTGGCAAGCAATTGCATTTTGTAATGGATTTTACAACAATCTTAGTTATTCATAAATAGGACCTTCACAAGTGAATAACATAATCACAAGCTAAACTAAATTTTGTTGAAACATAATTGAAATACATAGAAGACATGTTTTAAGTGACTACGATAAGGAAAAAAAAAATCTATGATGAACTAGAGGTGGTTGAACCCCAATCCTTATGAATAATGCCCAGTATAACATAGCTTAGACCTGCACAAACCATTTTATAATCGTGAAACATGCATACCCACATTAGTATTTGTTGCTAAACAAGGTTGCAAAATTGATTACAAATCGGTCACCCAAAACCACCTAAATATACAACAAACCATCATTCATACAACATGTACAACAATTTTAATTCAAGAAAAAGAAAAAGTAATTCCAAGTCAATGAAAGGAAAATGGGATGAAAATTTTAACCTCAAGGGATTCATATTTTGTTTACTAGCCTTGCAAATAAGACAACATGTACATCAAATACAAAGCTCAAATGCTTTAACAACTAAAAATCTTCATGGCTTTGCAAACAACTTGCTGCCATACAGAAACTAATTTGTCCCGTCCAAAATATTTCCCTTTTCCTCTTTGAAAAGAACTTTTTCCCTCATTGCATATGTGTTATATAATAATAACAAAATTGTAAGGCATTTTTTGATTGACCTTATTCCAAAGATTATCGGGAGCATATTTTCAAAATCTTGCAACAAAGATCAAATTGAAACTCATTAGTCAGCATTCACAAGAGATTGAAAAGGTATTAAAAATGAGAAATTGAGATTACTTTCTAGATATATTCTATGCCACGTAGTAATTTTACCTTGTATGTGTTGTTCTTCTTATGATTGAAATCAATATCCTTGATTGGACATTTGTATTCAATTTAGATCTACCAAGCATGTTGGAGGCATTCTTGATATGTAAGCACAATTTGCTTGATAGTGTGTGGGTTGTTGAAGATAGATGACAAGTTGCATAATTTCATGAAATTTTCACTCCATACAACAATAATTTGAAAATTTGAATAATTAAAAAAAATCTCTTTTGAAACCCTCTCTATTGGAAATATCATCTAAAATTCACATATGAATATGAATATATTTTCTTTCATCAATTATGGAAGAATACTGAACTTAATGAAAATAAAAAAAGGTCAATTTACCTTTATAACTTCGATTGTGTTGTCTACCTAAGACAAATAAATTTGGGTCTTGATTCTCTTCCCATATTGTTGGTCATTTCTTTACAATAACATTAGGGTCATTGGGGTTGACTAACATTAAAAGAAATTTGGAAAATAATGATTCAATTTGCAATTGGATTTTAGTCATAGTGAACATTTACAACCACAAAATGCTTTAGTCGCCTAAAACAAATGCCAATGGACAACTAGTTGCAAAAGACATCATGTGGCATGGAAGTCACAAATTCTTGTGATTATCATCCGTTTTTTCATCCATTACCATGTTTAAACATGAGTATGATGTGGACCCTATGTAGTTTACATGGAACTTGACTTTGGAACTACTTTATGGATAGTTGAATGATACGAAATGTCCTAACCTACTTTAGCTTCTTATGCCTACTGCCCTAGTCTAAGCTATTAGGTTAAATACCTCCTAGCTACTTAGGTAAAATAATAGATAAGTATATAAAATATGCATACCTTAGCTTAAGTTGCTAGGCCTACCTAACCTAACCTAGCTTAGTTTACCCTATCCTGCTTAGCCTAATTAACTCCTAAGGTGCAAGTATAACAATTTAAAATCCTCACCTCCATGAACATAAACCGAATCTTTAACCATTGCATCTCACCATTATAAGGTGCTAAACTTTGTCAACTTATTTATTTCACATCTTTTTGAACACATAGAGTTATAAAAGTAATCACAAAGATAGATATACAGGTAGTAAGTAGGTAGATGACCTATCTATCTACATAAGCACCTAGATGAATAGATCGGCTACCTATCTACCTACTAATCTACATAGGTACCTAGGTAAATATATCATTACCTACCTACCTACCTAAATGGCCTATATACATACCTATCCACCTATTTGCCTACCTAGGTAGATGGGCTATGCATATACCTACCTACATAGGTAGATGAAGTACCTATGTTACCCAATTGCCTAGGTAGATGTCCTATAGACCCACCTACTTAAGTTAATGATTTGCACACCTACCTACTTAAGTACATGACTTATTTACATATCTATCCACTTACCTTGGTATGGCCTACTTAAATACCTACCCATTTATGTAGGTCAATTTTGGCCTACCTATTTACATGCCTACTTAGGTAATTGCCATAATTACATGCTACATGCTTATCTACCTAGGTAGATGGCCCATGTCCTACATACCTACCCATTTAGGTAGGTAGATTCTGACCTATCTACTTACCTGCCTACTTAGGTAGATGGCTTACCTATTTACCTAGATACCTAGGTAGATGGCTTACCTACCTACATATCGAGCTAAGTAAATGTCCTAGCTACCTATCTAGGTAAAAAAAAGCATGTACATACTAGGTAAAATGAGTATTTGGCTTGTGTTCAAGAGATAGCCATTTGTTCTCAAATGGGGCAAAATGGGAAGTGATGAAATGATGTATTGTTGAAAATCAAACAAGGTTGTTTTTGGGGACTTGTCCTAATTAAACACAATAAATGTCACTAGGGAAAAGAGTACACAGCTAAGCAAGTTAACTGAGCACATTACAAATTAGGTTAATGTGACCCCCCTAAAAAAAAAGAAAAGTAAAACTGGAATATGTTGTTGCACATGCCTGTTTTTTCATAAAATTCACACAAAAAACTAAAGAAATTTTCGTTTTCAAAAAAATGCCACCACTTTTCGACTATCCCCAAAAGCAGGTTGCCATTTTTCTGTTGTTTAGAGAAAAATTTAGACAAATTTCCAAAAATTCTTGCCAATAAATCTACCTTGGGATGCCCATCACCTATTCCTACTCCAAAAAAATAAGATAAAAAACATTGGTCAGGAGGTAAGGATAAACTCAAGAACAAATGTTAATTCATTACACTATGGTTTTGTTTAGTTCATTTTATTTATCCTTTCATTTAGTTTCATGAGAAAAGACGGCAAAACTAACTAAATAATTTTTGGTTCTGCATGGATAGTGGAAATCATTTTACCCGAAAAAAATAAAAATAAAATGAAAATATATTGTGATGGCACATGGAACACAAAGATCATTTCCAAAGTGGCAGTTAAAGAAGTAGGTCATTGCATAATGGCAAGAAATTATGGCAAGATTTCAGTTTGAAATCTCACTTACTGAATTTAGAACTTCTCATTGAGGTGCATGAAAAATTATGAAACATGCCAATTCATCATATGCACACATAATACTCCAAATGTCACTCACACAGTGGGTGAAGTTTGAGCCAAATTTTTATGCCCAAATCTTACACCAATGCATAGTCTCTTCTTGGTATGCAAAGCCAACAAGGCATCACAAACACACTGGCCCTGCCAATAGATAAAGATGTTGTACATCTACCCACCTACTATGTCCACACTCTGAACAACAAAAAAATCCGTTCCAATCTAAAAAACAGTCTAAACACTTTCACTAAAGAAACCGGTTTGCCTAATGTGAAAACGATTTTAATAAGGTAAAACTTCCAAAAGTTGGATCCAATGCGATAGTCCCTGGGCAGGGCCCAACAAATAGGCCAAAAAAAGGGGCAAGTAACTCTGGGTCTACCCTTGTGGAGAATAAGTAGGCTAGTAATAAGGAGGAGGAGGCGTTAGAAACTGGTGGTTTTTCCCTGGGGGCCGCCAAGGCCAGCTCATAATGGGCTAGTTGCCAGCCTAGCTTTTTGCCCTCTCACACACCACCACGACAATTCTGGCATAATCAGCGTGGAGAGATGTGCTGCTAAGTTCACAAGGCTACTGACAGGAGTAGCCTAATAAGCAGTCACAAAGTGTCTTTGTAGCCCAACCCCACATGTGTTTTCATTCATCCTGTCAGACCTAATGCTTGGCTCCTTCATAAACAATTATGGAGGGGGGTGAGGGGCTCTGCCCCTTTTTCCTCAATGGGAATTAGTAAAGTAGTAGTAGAGGTTGATTTTTAGAACACTCTATGGAGAGCAAATACAACCTATATATCAAATTAAAAAAAATTGAGGAAGGTAATTTGTCTATTCACATTGAGTCCTCCCAAAGCATGGTGCCCTCTTTTGTGTTCTTGGTATCCTTGGAAAGATCTTGATCAGTGGGGTGCACTGGGTTGGTTTGGTAATGCTTAGAATTCTGGTTCAAGAGTTATTGAATATTGAGCAATTTTTGTCATTGAAGATTCAAAAAAATAAAAATTGATTAAGATTTTTTTATAGAGAAAATGGAGAAATCTCTTGGTATAGGTAGAAAGCCCTTGATGAGGGGATTTCTTGGAGATATTTTCATATATTTTAGACTTAAAGTGAGGGTGATAATGAATTTCGAGTAATTTTATCATGAGAAATTCATTGAATTTTTTTTTTTTTTTTTTTCCACAGTTGAGTTCTATCATTGAGGCCTTGTTCACACTTGGTGCAGTTACTGATCATGTTTACATTGGGCCAACAGGATAGGCCACACTAGTTGTTATTTGTTTCAGGTTTTGGTTCAAAAACAAACATTTGCTTTATGAAGTAGGAAGAAACTAGTGTTAGGCATGTAAGCGGGTAAGAACTAAGAACCACTGGGTCCAGTTCTGGTTAGTAAGAACTGAACTGGAACTGGGTCTGATTTTCACAACTGGAAAAGGAATTGAATTTTATTTTTAAGGAATCAGACCTGGAACTGGGTTCCCAGTTCTATTTATTATGTGGAACCAAAATCAGACCCCAGATAAATATTTTTGCAAAAGAAGTGACTAGTACTGGAGGTTAACCAGAAGTTAACCACTGGTTCCAGTCTGGGTTAGTAAGAACTGAACTTGAACTGGGGGAAGTCTTCAGAATCAAAACCAGAACCAGATTTTTTGTGTGTGAAGAACTGGACCTGGAACTGGAGTCCAGAAGGAGGTGGGTCCATCTTACAGAGTGTATTATTATTATTATTATTGTTATCATCATCATTATTATTCAATTAATATGTTAGAGAGAGTACTTCTACTAGGTGCTCTGCAATGCTATCTTCACTCAATTATGAAAATAACTGTACTCCAAAAAATGAAGACAAAGAGCTGTCAAAGTTTTTGGGATGCAGTTGATTTGGCATATGATGAGTTCATAGTCAAGGTTTTTGGCTAACTTATTATTCATAGCGGATCATGGTACAGAGTGGTGCTTTATCACTTCTTCTACAGCATGGGAAGAACTGTTCAATTATAAAAGATGTGGTGTTCAGTAGGGTGTTTAATTTGCCCCCCTCCCCCCCCCTCTGCATGAATACATATCCCTATGAATTAACTGATAAAGGTCTGTTCAGTTTCACCCATTGTTATGAATGGGTGAAATGGGTGAGCTATGTATGAGTCATTTCATGTACAAGGGTAAGGTACTGTAGGAGAAAAAATGCTAATTTATTTTTTCTTTGCATGTGCTTGAGTTAAAAAATAAGAGGAGGGGTGGGTGTGTGTGTGTGTGTAATTGTGTGTCCAATGATGGTACATGCAATTGCTTCTTCCAATGTCCCTATGGTCTTGAAGTTTCTTTTGTCAAAAAGGTTCAATTTCTCACCATTATTTTATTGGATGGTAAATAACTCCTTTTGTCTCCAGGCTTTTTGTTCAGTCCTGGGTTTTTCATAGTAAAATATTACCCCCTGAAATTGTGGAAATCAATTGAACAGGAAATGATGAAATGAGCTGGGAATCTGACAATGGAGAGTCTCTAAAATGCGTCCATAGAAGTGTGATTGAAGAAGAGAAATCAAAGATGGGTATCCTTGATTTTTTAATTACTAATATTAAAAAAATCTCACACCTTCAATTAAAAGACTTATAATTACAGCATCTTGATGATAAAATCTTTTAGGTATGGTTGAGACCTGAAAATTTATAACTTTTTTGTGGTGGAGTTGTGGAACTTAGCGTCATTGCTAAGATCCATTGGTATAAAGGGCTTAATAAGAGGCACCATCTTATTTTGATGGTCATGGAGGTGTATACATATTTAGGCGTGACATGAATTGTTTCATTAGGGAGTGTGCTCATCTTTTCCATGACAGACAATCTAATTTTTAAAAAAAAAAATTTAGATTCAAATTTTCAGGGAACATGTTAATATTGCTTTTTAGTGTGCTCTAGCCTTTATTATAGAGAGGAAGATTGCATTGGTAGCAGATGCTTGTTTTAGACCTCCTATCATTATTAGATCTCATGGTTTGCATGCCAGTGACATTAGAAAGGATGTGGGCGAGATAGCATCCTACCATGAAAGGGACTAGCTCCCTCCCTTCTTTGATTCCTGTGGGCTGCGCATCTTTTGGCCTTTCTTTGGCCTTCTTTTTTGTCTTCTGTGTGATGGTTTTGGCCATCAGTTTTTATTGGATTTTTTTACCCCACTTTCCACTTCCGAAAGGATAATTAAGACAGGAAAGAGCTCCCCTTTGGAAGGCCCCCAAATAGGGGCCTTATTACTTTGCATAATACCTATTGAGATTATTATTAAAAAATAAAAAAGCAAGCGGTCAAAGAGGCCTTACAAGCATAATCCCTTACATCTCAAGGGGCCTTACTGAGTATAATGCCCGGCACATGACCAGTGCCCCCATATAATTGCCCTAAACAGCAAAGGCAAAACATCAATATGTTTTACCGGAAAAGATGAAATACGAGTTTATATCTAGGATTTTTTGTATACCATAATGTCCAGTGTTGGTCTGGTATTCACATTTGAATATACCAGCCGGTCCTGGTGTCAGGGGCTTTTGTTTTGTGTTGTTTTTCATACCAGGCGTGGTACTACTGGTATTGAGTACTTTAAAAAGCTTTCATACCAGTCTGGTTCTGGTATGGGGTCCAAGACTGATTTTTGGCTGGTATGAGGCAGGTACCTAGTACCTACATAGTATATACTTGATATTGAGACTGATATCAAACTGGTAGAAGGCTGGTATTACCTCAAGTAGGTACCTTCCAGAATGATACTGATCTAAGGTTGTTATGGTCTCAGCTCGTACCAGACTGGTAGGATCCTTGGTACCAGTGTTATACCAGATGTAGGCCTGTATACTAGAAGGAATGCCCTAGCAACAATATGTAACTTATATTTTCATTTACCAGAATTTTTTAAATTAGGAAAAACCATCAGATTTCTATACTTTGTTAAAGTAGGTAGCCAGAAATATATAGGGACATCTGAATTTTTGTACTTTCATTTATGGTTTAAAGCCAAATTTGGCTACATCTTCATATGATTGCTCACCACTTTGGCTACATCACAAAATAGACCAAAAGAAATTGGTCAGTGACCTGTTTATGCAAAGCAAAGCTTTTATCACTGAATGGTGCCCTCAGGATATCTTTAGTTCCAAACACGACCCCATTTGTTGGAATATGTCCCCTCTCATGCATTCTCTCAAAATCATGATTAAAAAGGGTTGTTTCGCCTTATGGTTTGGTTGTGTCTCTTTAGCCCCAAGGTCCACATGCCAGGCTAGTGTGATCTGGGGTGATCCATGCACATACCAATACCCTTTTCCCATTTTGAGGCCATCCAGTTGGATGAACCAAAATTTTAGAACAACCCTTGGGAACCAAAATTTTCACAACCCTCAGCTATGGAATGTCAGATTAAGGGAACCAAAACCCAATGAAAAAAAGTCTATCCATCCATCCATCCATGATGGTGCGTTTGTGGGGTCAGTCAGTTGACTCAATTCTACCAAAAAAACCCTAGATAGAGAGAGAATGAGTTAAAGAGTTATGAGTCAAGAGGGTACATTGAGTACCTATTTATTTTACTTTAATTACAAGGGGATTGCCTGGACACTTTCAGGACACAGATTTCACTGGCTGTGCTTGTGTGTGCTGTGATGGGAAATTCTTTGTTGAGCTGTCTGATTTGGTTGCAGGGATGGGATAAAGCTTTGAAAGGGGGGGGGGGAGGTGTTGGGATTTATTAGGGTTTGTAGAAGTTGTCCACTGGAGGACAAATTTGCCAGTTCATCAAACAAAGAGTTGACAGCCTATGGAGGTCTCGCGTATGTTATAGTTGGATTATTGATAGTGGAGCAACAGCAGCAGCAGCAGAAGAGTGTGGCAGTCAGGATATATAGAACATGTATTCCTCACCCGTCCACTAATAACAAAACATGGGTCCGATTCCATGGCTGTATTTACTAGCATAGAACTTTTATCATTTCGGCAGCAAACTGTCGAGTAATTAATTAAATTTGAAATCTTAATTTCGACATTTGATTTTTTAATTCTGAAATTTTCAGCAGTTAATGGTTATACAAAATAATAAACAGGATCTTGTCAATGTTATGAAACAGTTTAATGCATTTAAATTGCCCTAGTTTTAAGTCATTATCATACAACGTATGTGGTTGAAAACTCTACAATTGAATGTTTGATTTTATTAAAATTTTGACACAAATAATAAATAAAATTTCAAAATTTTGACAAAATGAAAATAATTTAATTTATGCCAAAATGGTAATGGTATTACAATATATTGTCATTCTCATGAAAATGACACAATGCTATATTCTCCCCCTCCAACTTTCACAACTCACAAGCTTCTTCACCACCCCCACATAAAGATCACACTCATTTGTATTAAACATGCATCTTTTATTGCAACACTTGGGCCAAGGTACGTCAATATTTTATTGCGACATTCAGTAGCCCATTTAAACCCATTCAAATCCAGTCATAATTTTTTTAACAACTTCCTTCATTTTGGATAAGTTGTTTCAAGTACATAGGTAGCACTTGCTTTCCCCATTCCAGTTACATGGAATGGGTACAACTTTGCACTACAAAGTATATGCGTCTCCTGCATAGGTACGTATGGGTGCAACCGGATAGTTGCCAACTGGAAGTAAGTATGTATAATTATGCTACACACCTATGTGTATGGGGGAGGCAGGCCTTTTGAAGATTGTAGTATATGGCATAATTGTTTGCATGCACACAATGGTGAAGACACCTTTAACTCTTGGACTTACAAAGTTTGGTGTACCTTATGCATCATCATACTTGTGCTAAATTCGCTTGGAAAGTGGCCTAAATTTGTCATTTGGGAAGTGGCCTAAGCTGGTTTGAATTGTCGTTTTTCTTATTGTTTTCTTACACAAGCCATAAGCACGAAAGTTTTTGCATCAACATGTATGTGTTCATGGCCTGTTTTTTAATTATAGGAAAATGAATCATTATTTTTAAACATTCAGTAACTCCCACAAGTAAACATAAAACATAATTATGTCCATTTTGGCAATAATAAAGCATATTTAAATATAATAATGTAAAGTGAAATTTCCAAAATTATTGAATTGAAAGAGCTTGTTGTGATATTTTAATTTATTTCTAAAAAACCAAATTTAATTTCAGAAATAATTTATACCTTGAAGTTTGTAACAAAAATAAACAAATACACAATAATTGATGTATTCATGAGGTTGTGATGTGGAAATATGTTTGGATGCAACATCACCAAATTTGTTTGTAATTTAGAAATCTAAACCTAGTGAAAACTAAGGGTCCAACAAAGTTCAATGTTTATTTCCATTTTCCAACCTTTTGGATTGAAAGTATAAAGGTTGTCAAGTTAAAATTGCACAAGTGTATAGTGTGACAAATTGTTGTGTTTGAAAGGGAATGTA